>ENA-OOWV01001142-OOWV01001142.1-human-gut-metagenome-genome-assembly--contig:-NODE-1142-length-18194-cov-1.551794_pt1 | contig 18194 bp, 17 predicted proteins | sample MGYA00241584_ERZ501337 | MGnify/ENA primary metagenome ERZ501337 (study PRJEB25962, sample SAMEA2042744) | human gut metagenome | biome: human gut; feature: human-associated habitat; material: faeces... | reverse complement strand
TAAATCGAAAGGTATTGAAGAAGCAGTAAAGAAGTTTGAGGAAGAAAAGAAGCGGCTGCATGCTCAGTTTGTGGCAGAGCGGAAGGCCGGATACGGCGTTGTGGCTGAGCCGGGATTGGAGGGGTAAGCATGGGAAAGATATATATGATCGGCGCGATGAAGGGCGGCGTAGGAAAGTCTGTGTCGGTGTTCAACCTGGCATATTCCCTTCAGAAGCGAGGGAAAAGAGTGCTTGCTGTTGACTTCGATCCGCAGGCAAATCTCACCACGTGCTTCGGAGCAGAAGATGTGGATGTGGCAATCGGTGACTTGATGATGGCGGTGATTGAAGACGAAGAACTGCCGGAGCGTGAAGAGTATATCTGGGAAAGAAACGGAGTGGACTTTATTCCGTCAAGTATTCAGCTTTCGGCAGTAGAAGCAAAGCTGAGACTGGAAATGGGTACTGAGAAGATGCTGGCGACGATTCTGGAACCGCTGAAAGGGGACTATGACTATATCCTCATTGATACCAGTCCTTCGCTGGGAACGCTGAATATCAACGCGATGGCTGCGGCTGATGAAGTGATCGTGACAGTGAATCCTCAGCTTCTGGCCATGATGGGCTTGCAGGATTTTCTGAAGAGTGTGAAGAAAATCAAGAGCCGTTTGAACGAGAAACTGAATGTGGCGGGGATTCTGCTGACCATGTGCGATGCCAGGACGATTCTCTGCAAGACCATAACGAAGCAGGTGGCAGAGACCTTTCAGGGACAGATCAGGATCTTTGAGAGCAAGATTCCGAATACGGTGAAGGTCGGTGAGTCGGTCTACTACAGTGAGCCGCTGATCGAATATGCTCCGGACAGTAACGCCTGCAGGGCATATAACAAGCTGGCAGGGGAGGTGATCTCTTATGAAGGCTAATGCACCGAAAAGAAAGATATTTGATGCTGTGGACATGCTGACTGAGGATCCTTCGGCGCGTGTCCAGAGAGAGGCGGAAAAGGGCGTTCAGATGTTACCGGTGGATCAGATTGAGCCTTACCATAAGCATCCGTTCCACCTGTATGAAGGTGAGCGCTTGGACGACATGGTGGGGAGTATCCGTAACCACGGAGTACTGTGCCCGGTGATAGTGCAGAAAAAAGGCAAGGGGTATGAGATGCTATCCGGGCATAACCGTCAGAATGCGGCGAAGCTGGCAGGTTTGACGGAGATTCCGGCAATCGTGAAGACGGAGCTGACCGAAGAAGAGGCCTATGTCTATGTGATTGAGGCCAACGTTCTGCAGAGATCTTTTTCTGAACTGAAGCCATCGGAGCAGGCAGCAGTTATGGCAGAACACTATGAGAAGATGTGTGGAAGTCTGCGGCATGATGAGATCGTGAAAGAACTGGAAGCACTGACCGGTACAAAGGATTCGCGCTGCGGTGGTCATAATGGCCACCGGGCGAAGAGCAGAGATATCATGGCTGCGGAATATGGTTTCTCCAGCCGGACAGCTGCAAGGATGCTGAGGCTGAACTATTTGATTCCGGAGTTTAAGAAGTTGGTTGATGAAGGCAGTGTAGCTCTTCTGGCGGCGGTGGATATGTCATTTCTGAAAGAAGGTGAGCAGCAGGCTATATGGAAGCTTTTGAACCGTCAGGGACTGAAGCTGAAGCCGAAGGCGGCAGCAGAGCTTCGGAAGCATGGCGGTGAACTCACAGAAGAGAAAATCGTCGAGATACTGGATGCGCTTTCTATCAATAAGCGGAGCGGAAATGAAGGACTGAACCTGAAATTGCCGAATTCGCTTTGTGAGAAATACTTCAGCGGTATGGAGAGCGCGGAGATGGCTTCGATTGTTGAGCAGGCACTGGATGCCTGGTTCTCCGGAAAGGGGGCTGCCTATGTTCAGTCCTGAGGATCTGCAGTCACTTGATCGGAACTATTTCTCCGTCATTGTTGCTGATGAATTTGACCTTACGATCATGAGCCGAAACACCGGGCATTTCTGGTATTTGCACAATCCGGAATATCCGGAGAAGGGAACAATCATTTTATTCCATAAACACAAGGCCGGCGATAAGTATCACCTGCACGGTAGAGGGAACAGCCTGGGGCAGGTGGTGAGAAGCATTAAGAGCCATGACCGGTTCCAGCTCAATGGGCGTAAGCCGGTCAGGAGATAAAAGAGTGGCGCTATCGGAACGGATCCGACAGCGCCATTCGTGCGTTTTACAGTTCGAGGAACTTCTTCGTCAGTTCTTTCGCTGCGTTGATTTCCTGATAGCCACGGGATGGCTTCAGACCGAGCTCGGCAATGATCTGTTCTTTCGAGTAGTCCTGCCTGCCCAGGGTGACGATCTTGGCGTAACGAGGGCTGATTTTGCCCAGGTATTCCACCAGCTCCGTGAAGAGTGTTTCGAGGATCGCTTCTTCCTCAACATTCACATTGGGATCCGCGATGTCGAGACCAACGGTGTTGCCGTCCTCATCTTCGTGAGTATCCTGGAAGGATGTGAACTGGATGAAGTCCTCACGGCTCTTGAAGCGCGGAAGTTGCTCTGCACGTCTGGGACAGCCCTTGCAGCGGTTCTCCTTGCTGCAAAGGATCGGAAAGCCTTCGTTATCCCATCCGAGAACGCATCTGCCGGGACGGAGCTCCGGGTGCTCTTCAAAGTAGTCGTTGATACCGGAGTAGTAGAGGGAGAGCATCTTGTTGAAATCTGCTTCGTCCACTACCATGAATCCGACTCTGAACGGAACGCCATAGTGCTTCCAAGTTCTCAGGTTCTCCGGAATGATCGTGTTGTTGCTCTGGAATTCCGCATCCGAGATCAGTACCGGTGCGAGAACCTTACCATCAGTTACCTTTTCGCCGTTGTAGCTATTATAGCTACTGCAATATTCAATTGTGATTTTCGCCATAACTGGTTTCCTCCATAGATTTGCGCGGAGGAAACCGCATGGCGATATTCTGTTGTCTTAATCAGTCGGCCATTCATACAGGTATTCCTCCTGTTTTGCTTGAATAGCCAGCTGTTCTGCTTAAGGCTGGTATTTACTTGTTACTTCACACTGAAACCGGCAGAACCTCCTTCAGCGCTAAAGGTAGCGTTTTCAGTGTGAAGAGCCTTTTTTTAGTCATGCTCAGGACTATTCTTGCCGGGAGCTTGCCCGACGTTTAATTGTTTGTTGCGATTTGATACAGTTCTCCAAAAACTTCTTCATAGTCAGAAGGCGATAAGTCTTCAATGCTGGCGGCGTTGTACCTTCTTAAAACACTCTTAACAACGTCATCGCCGTATTCATCTGCAACTTCTGATGCCGTATTTTGGATACTGATAAGCAAATCTTCTTCTCTGCTATTTTGCATAGCTGCACCTCCAGTTTTGAGGAGGCAGCTTACCCTAATAGCTGCTCCAAATTCATTCTTGATTGATAGCTTTCGGGTGACCTTGATCAGGGGTCGTTGCTATCGAACTTGGAAAAAGCATTGCTTTTTAACGTCTTCACGCGGCTTTAGGTTCATAAAGAATTGCTTTTCCTGCCTTTTTGTGATAAACTGAAAAAGCGAGAGTGCCTTTTCCTTTGTAAATATTTACAAGACAATTCTAGCAGGCACTTCTTGTTGCCTTCGGACTTGGTCGGACTTGACCGGACTAAATCGGATTTGGAGGGGTGACATTGACCTTAAGTGAGTTCCTAAAATTTATGCATTCATATGTGGGGCAGGATTGGGATAATCAGGATTACTTTGCCAATCTGCTCCTCTTTATCATGCCGGAACCTGCTTCAGATGAAGATATCAAAGCTGATGAGAGACATGAGTACTATCCCTACAACGGATCCGATGACGAAAAAGATATGCTTGGCAGGATCTACAATGGAAAACCGCTTCCTAAGAAGAAAGCCAGAATGGTAAAAGCGCATTTTAAGGCAGATTCGCTTGTTGAAGAAATAGGCTTACTTTCATCAGATTCAAAAACAAAACTGAGAGCTGAACTTGCCGGAAAGGGAATAACCGTTCATCCAGGTGACGAAGGTAAGATATGTAAAGAGATTATTGAGCTTTTAATAGATGCAGCAGCTATTGGAGAGAATGAGATTGATGTTCGTCAGATAGGTGTTGCGCTTGAAAGCATTGCACCGATATATGATGATTCTGATTTGAAACCAGATTTTGGCGTACGCCTTTTAGCAGAGACGAAACAGCACTGCCCGATGTTAGGATGCTTCAAGCCCCTATATTTTGAAGAAGCTGGGCGTAGTACATTTGACTATAGAATAGTACAGGTGAACCCGAGGCTACCACGACATGTAGCAGATAATCTTGTGGCTATGTGTCCGACATGTGCTACGCGGTATATGGCAGCAATGACTAAGGAAAAAATTGCTGAGCTTGAAGATATAAAGCTGAATATTTCCAGTATCATGGAAGCGCTCGATTCTATGCCAGAAGAAAGACTGGTGGCAGGTGTCAAACGTGTTGTTAGCAAGATAGGTTCTATTCCGATCGAGAGAATAATGGATTTGAACTATAACCCGATAGAGGTTATTAAGAAGATGGATAAGACGGATCCGGGATTATTCTTCAAAATCCAGCATTACGTCTCCAAGTACTACCCGATTGTCAGAGACGATTGCAAGGAAATGGAGATTGAAGGCACACTGAACTCTGCTCTCAGATGAAATTCAAGTATCAAGATCTGCGGGATCGGGGATTAGATCAAACACAAATTTTTGATGTTTTGACAGAGTGGATTGCGGGAGAAACGCATGAGGAAAAATCATCATGCGAGGTAGTGGTTTCATACTTTGTCCAGAAGTGTGAGGTCTTTGAAGCACAGGAAGGAGCTGATGAAGATGCTGTTTCCGAATAAGCTGATAACATATAACGAAAGTGTCATTTCAAAAATACCGATGATCCTTGAAATCGTTGAGCGAGGACCTATTGGGATAAAAGATTTATATCATCGGGTAGCGCCAAAACTGACCGGTGTAAATGAGTATATGGACGTATTGGATTGCCTTTATGCTCTTAACAAAATCGAATTCGATGAAGAACAGGGGGTAATTTTGTATGTATGACGGCGCAATGCTGAAAGAGGTTTATTGCGAACTCTTTAAGTCTACGGCGGGACCGCGAGGAAGAATTCAATTTCATCAAGGATTAAATACCGTTTTGGGCGGTGAGGCAGCGGATAACTCTATAGGAAAATCAACATTCCTGCTTATCCTGGATTACTGTTTTGGCGGTGAAACGTATGGGAAGGCTAATGTAAAAAATTATGTTGGAGATCACACTATTTGCTTCACATTTCATTTCAGGGATGGCGATCACTATTACAGTAGAACTGTATCAGACAGCAAGCATGTAAACAGATGTAATAGTGAATACCAACCAGTTGGAGATCCTATAGATCTAAAGGCTTTCAGACAAGAATTATTTGATGGATATGAAATAGCATTAGAAGACATTACGTTCCGGGATATGGTGGGACGCTTTTTCCGTATTTCCGGGAAAGGTAACGATGAGATAGAAAACCCGCTGCATTACAAATCGCCAAAAGGAGAGCAAGCAGTTACTGCAATGGAAAAACTATTTGGCATGTACCAGTTTGTAGGGGCTCTCAAAAAACGCTTAAAAGAGGCTGACGAGAAGAAGAAAACATATAACAAAGCAAGGCGATTAAAACTTGTACCTAGTGCAATCAAGACAGACAAGCAGTACGCGAAGAATATCGCGAGAATAGATGAGCTGCAGGTAGAATTAGCTGGTCTTACAAAAGATACGGATAGTGATCTGCTTGAAAAAGAGCTGCAGAGAAAGTCGGAAGAGGCAGAGGCCGCAAGCAGATTAAGAGGCATGAAACGTCAATATGGTAGGCTTGCATCCCAGTATAGAGTGGTTACAAAAAACCGTGATGACGCATTTGTAACAACTGAAGACAATCTACAGACGCTGGCTTCATATTTTCCGACTGTAAACATAAAAAGGATAGAGGAAGTAGAAGCATTTCACAGAAAACTTCATGGGATTCTGGATTCCGAACTTAGCGACGAAGCGCAAAGCCTTCAGGTGCTTATGCAGGCGGCGACTCAGGAAATACAGAAGCTGGAGGCAGAACTTGTCGAGCTGGGAATTCCCATTCAAGTGCCGAAACCATTCCTGGAAAAGTATTCGGAGCTACAAAGAGAAATATCGGCTCTTGAATCGCAGAATGAAGCTTTTGAACAGACGGAGCAATTCAAGGCTGATGTTGAAGCTGTGGAAAAGGACTTGGATGTTGCCGAGAGTCAGGTGCTTCGGGATATCGAGGATATGCTAAATGCCCAGATGGTTCGATACAACGATCGAGTATATGAAGTACGCCGGGAGGCTCCGACTATAAAATTTGAATCAAAGGCAAAGTATGACTTCCACACTCCAAGGGATGATGGAAAGGGTACTGCGTTTAAGAGCTTGATTGTTTTGGATTTGAGTATTTTGAAATTAACAGAGCTTCCGGCTATAGCGCATGACTCTTCAATCTTTAAGAACATAGGTGATCTTCCGATAGACGGAATTATGGATATTTATCTAGAAAGTAAGAAACAGATCTTTATTGCTTTTGATAAGGAAGGCGCATATACAAAAAAAGTTGCAGATGCAGTGACCGATACGGCAGTAATCAAACTTGGAGAAAATGGTGATCAATTGTTCGGTTGGACATGGGCAATAAAAGAAGGAAAGTGATGGTTTATTCATTGTGGCGGAGGAATACAAGATGCATGTAAGCTACAACAAATTATGGAAGCTATTGATTGATAAGAATTTAAAAAAGAAGGATCTTTGCGAAAGATGTGGCATAAGTACAGCATCCATATCAAAGCTGACGCGTGGAGATAATATAACTACGGATGTGCTTTGGAGAATCTGTAATGAGCTCCATTGCGACTTTGGCGATATTATGGAGTTTGTGCCACCTAAAAAGGAAGAGGCAGAGAAGACAGAATGAGTCCGTTTTTTAGGACAGTTCATTTGATATGATACGATCGGCGGATGCTGGATCGTATCTGATTAGTGCGGAATGGAAATCAGAGTAAAACGATGACAAGGAAGGAGGTCAGTTCCTGTGGAGATATTTGATAACATCACCAAGGTAGTACGGGATGACCTAAAAGAGAAGATAAAACCCAGAAGCAAAGTCTCCATCGCGGCGGCCTGCTTCTCTATGTATGCGTATAAGGAACTGAAGAGCCAGCTGGAAAAGGTGGATGAGTTCCGCTTTATTTTCACGTCTCCGACATTCATAAAAGAAAAGGCTGAGAAGCAGAAGAGGGAATTCTATATTCCACGTCTCAGTCGTGAGAATAGCCTGTATGGTACCGAATTTGAGATTAAGTTGCGTAATGAAATGACGCAGAAGGCAATTGCCAGGGAGTGTGCTGAGTGGATCCGGAAGAAGGCAACGTTTAAGTCCAACGTTACCGGGGAGAATATGGGCGGATTCATGACAGTGGATTCTCCTGTGGAGCAGACGGCGTATATGCCCATCAATGGCTTTACGACCGTTGACATTGGATGCGAGCGTGGAAATAACAGCTATAACATGGTGAACAGCCTGGAAGCGCCGTTTTCTACTCAGTACATGCAGCTCTTTGAAACTCTGTGGAACGACAAAGAGAAGATGCAGGATGTTACGGAGATGATCATCTCTAACATCAGCACTGCATATAATGAGAATTCTCCGGAGTTCATTTATTTCATGACACTGTATAACGTTTTCAGTGAATTCCTGGATGACATCTCTGAGGATGTACTTCCGAATGAGGCGACCGGCTTTAAGCAGAGCAAGATTTGGAGCATGCTGTATGACTTCCAGCGGGACGCGGTTCTTGCCATTATCAATAAGTTGGAAAAGTACAATGGCTGCATTCTAGCAGATAGCGTTGGTCTTGGTAAAACCTTCACGGCGCTGGCCGTTATCAAGTATTACGAGAACAGGAACAAGACAGTGCTCGTGCTTTGTCCGAAAAAGCTTTGTGAGAACTGGAACACATACAAAGACAACTACGTCAATAATCCGATTGCCTCTGATCGGTTGAATTATGATGTTCTTTTCCATACAGATTTGTCGCGTAATGGCGGCGTTTCCAACGGACTTGATCTGGATCGACTCAACTGGGGTAACTACGACCTAGTCGTGATCGACGAATCGCATAACTTCCGTAACGGTGCCGGTACACATGCCAACACGCAGGAGAACCGGTACGTGAAATTGATGGATAAAGTTATTCGTGCCGGAGTTAAAACAAAGGTGCTGATGCTTTCTGCAACGCCAGTAAACAATAGATTCACAGATCTTAAGAATCAGCTGGCTCTTGCCTATGAAGGCAATTCTGAGTTCATAAATGAGCAGCTCGACACGAAGAAGCCGATCGAAGAGATATTCCGTCAGGCGCAGAAGGCTTTTAATGCCTGGAGCAAACTGGAGCCGGAAGCCAGAACGACAGATGCACTCCTGCGGACGCTGGATTTTGATTTCTTTGAGGTTCTGGATAGCGTAACGATTGCACGATCCCGAAGACATATTGAGAAGTATTACAACACAGAGGAAATTGGTAAGTTCCCTGAGAGGCTGAAACCAATATCGAAGAGACCGAGCCTTACGGATCTCAACAATGCTATCAATTACAATGAGATTTATGAGCAGCTGATGCAGCTGACTCTATGTATCTACACGCCGTCAAACTACATCTTCCCAAGCAAGATGTCGAAGTATGTGGACTTGACTCACAACAAGGGGAATAACCTGACGCAGAGAGGTCGTGAGCAAGGTATTCAGCGCTTGATGAGCATCAATCTCTTGAAGCGTTTGGAGAGCTCCGTGTATTCCTTCAACCTGACGCTTGGAAGGATTCGTGATCTGATCCAGGGTACCATTGATGCCATTACTCAGTTTGAAAAGTATGGCAAAGCGGATCTGGATATGTATGAAGCCAACGATAATGACTTCGACATGGAAGACGGCAATACCGATTTCTTCACAGTTGGTAAGAAGGTAAAAATAGATCTGGCAGATATGGACTATAAGACTTGGATGGCGGAGCTTCAGCACGATGCTGATACTTTGGAACTTCTTACCCTTATGGTTGCAGATATTACGCCGGAACACGACCTGAAGCTTCAGACTCTTTTCAAACTTCTTGATGAAAAGATGGCGAATCCTATCAATGAAGGGAACAGGAAGGTGCTGATCTTCTCAGCATTCTCTGATACTGCAGAGTACCTTTATGATCAGGTGGCCAGCTACATGAAGACTCATTATGGTCTGGACACAGCGGTCATTACCGGAACTATCGATGGAAGAACGACTATAAAAGGATTGAAAGCAACGCTGAATAATGTGCTGACCTGCTTCTCACCGATATCCAAGAGCAGGGATGTTCTGATGCCGGGCAGTACAAAGGAAATCGATGTTCTGATCGCTACTGACTGTATTTCTGAAGGTCAGAACCTGCAGGACTGCGATTATCTGGTAAACTACGATATCCAGTGGAATCCGGTGCGTATTATTCAGCGGTTTGGTCGTATCGACCGTATCGGCAGCAGAAACCAGTATATCCAGCTGGTAAACTTCTGGCCGGATATGACGCTGGATGACTATATCAACCTGAAATCTCGTGTCGAGACAAGGATGAAGATATCCGTCATGACTTCTACCGGTGATGATGACCTGATCAATCCGGAAGAGAAGGGCGATCTGGAATACAGAAAGCAGCAACTGAAGCGACTACAGGACGAGGTGGTGGATATCGAGGACATGTCTACAGGTATATCCATCATGGATCTGGGATTGAACGAATTCCGCCTGGATTTATTGGAATACATAAAGACGCATGAGGATCTGGCAAAGAAGCCAAAAGGACTGCATGCTGTGGTGCCGGCGACAGAAGAAAACCCGGAAGGTGTGATCTTCGTTCTCCGGAATATCAACAACAATATCAATATTGATAATCAGAACCGGATTCATCCGTTCTATATGGTTTATATCGGAATCGATGGAGAGGTAGTCTGCGATTATCTGAATCCGAAGAAGCTCCTTGATACAGTTCGATTGCTTTGCCGTGGTAAATCTGAACCAGTATTGGAGCTTTGTGAGAAGTTTAATAAAGAAACAGATGATGGGCGTGACATGGAGGAAGTATCACAGCTTCTTTCAGATGCCATCAACTCCATCATTGACGTAAAGGAAGAAAGCGATATTGACAGTCTGTTCTCCGCAGGAGGTACTTCGGCGCTGATGTCTGAGATCAATGGACTGGATGATTTCGAGCTGATCTGCTTCCTGGTTGTGAAATGAGGTGCTGAAATTGATTGGTTTACCGAAAAGCACGGAGTTCAACCGGCGAATACCGAAGCAGAAGTTTTATGAGAACCTGACGGTATCGCCCACGCTGAAAAGATTCTTTGTTGATCAGATCAAGGTGATCTATTGGAGAAACAAGATTGCTGCTACCACAATGAACCTGGCAGCAGGTGAAGTGGTTACGGAGATAGAGATCTTTGAAGTTAAGCTTAACGAATCGAAGCTTGATGAATCTGTTCTCCGACAGATCGATAAAGAGATACCATACCATATCATTTTCCTGCTGGAATACGATGGAAAGTATCAAGCATGGACAGCGTATAAAGAAGCAGCTGCCTCCGGTAACAATGCCTTTAAGGTTGGAACCTATTACCATACAGATTGGTTGGGAGAGGCAGAACTTCCACTGAAGATTGACGGACTGAACATCGATAAGGTTTATGAAAACTATGTCCGGCAGATTGCAGGTGATGCGTTACAGGCTGAGAAGCAGGAAAGCTTAAAAGATTCTGTTGAACGTGATAACAGAAGGCAAGAACTGCAAAAACAGATTGCAGCGTTACAGCAGAAGGTTCGGAAAGAAAAACAATTAAACAAACAAATACAGCTCAATACGGAGCTGAAAAGGTTGAAAGCAGAATTAGAGGAACTTAAGGAGGGCAGAAGATGAAAGAGTCGTGGATTATCCCTTGTAATGTGAAAGTGTTTGATGTTGTTGAGCATTTTAAATCTTCGGATACTATTTGCTGGAAAAGAGGGGCTGGTGAAAAAAACGGCGATACGGTTTACGTTTATATTGGCATACCGTATAAAGCAATAATGTATCGATGCATTGTTATTGATGATCATGTAAGCAAAGAAGAAATGAAAGAGCATGCATATGCGACAAAAGGTAATTTAGGCACGGGTTACCGGTATATGAAACTGCAAAAGGAAAAGGAGTTTAAGGAGCCCGTGGACTTGGCAACAATTAAAGATCTTGGAGTATACATGGTCAGAAAACAATCTCGTGTTGATCGAAAGGTTTTAGCTTACCTTAACAATAAGGAAAAAGCCGAGGAGGAAGTCTAAGATGGAGAAAATGAGAATGGAGACGGAAGAACAGTCTAAGAAGAATGTTGAGTTGCTTGAAAAAGTATTTCCAAACTGCATAACAGAAGCTTTGGATGAAAATGGTCAGATTGTTAAGTCGGTAAATTTTGAACTACTTAGACAGATGCTGTCATCTACGGCTTTGGATACAAATGAATCATATGAATTTAGCTGGGTAGGGAAGAAAGCGTGCATCGCAGAAGCCAACAGGAGAATTAGGAAAACTCTTCGTCCGGTAATGGAAGACAGTGAGAACTGGGATACTACCGCCAATATTTATATTGAGGGTGACAATTTAGATGCACTGAAACTATTGCAGGAAAGCTATCTTGGCGCTGTCAAGTTCATATATATTGATCCTCCTTACAATACAGGAAGTGACCGGTTTATTTATCCGGATCAATACGAGATGGATAAAGATGAATACGAAGATGAGATCGGCCTTTATGATGAAGATGGCAATAAGGTTTTTCAGGAAAATAGCAATAGTAACCCACGTTATCATTCAAAATGGTGTTCGATGCTTTATCAACGGTTGCTATTAGCACGAAATTTTCTCACTGAAGATGGAGCTATTTTTATCAGTATAGATGATAAAGAGCAAGAGAATCTGAAAAAAATGTGCGATGAGGTATTCGGAGCGAGTAATTTTATTGGCACGATTGTATGGCAACATAGTATTCAACCGAAAGGGTACCTTGGAACATTTTCTATACAACATAGTTATTTGATGATTTATTGTAAATCAATACAGTCCTTTAAACTTGGAAGCTTTGAAAGGACTGCAGAAGATAATAAAGCATATTCTAATCCGGACAACGATCCAAATGGTCCTTGGAGAAGTGGAGACGTAAGGAATGCTTTATACAGACCTAACCTGATTTATGACATTATTTCGCCAAGTGGAAAAGTTATAAAGCCTTGCCCAAATGGATGGAGATGGAGTAAGGAAACTGTTGCTGAAAAAATTAAAACAGGAGAAATAATCTTTAGTGAAGATGAGACTCGAATCATAAGAAAGATCTACTTAAAGAACCTTGAGGGTCGTGCACCAGAGACTATTTGGTTTGGAAAAGATGCAGGAACAACCAGGGAAGGGGTTTCAGAGTTAAAAGCTCTTTTTGGAAGAGCACCTTTTGATACACCTAAGCCTACAAAACTTATAGATAGGTGCCTGAAGCTTGTAGATGATCCTGAGATGATTGTAATGGACTTCTTTTCGGGGAGTGCTACTACAGCAGATGCAGTCATGCAAAAAAATGCAAGTGATGGCGGAAAGCGTAGATGGATAATGATTCAATTCCCTGAGGAAGTTGATGAAAACACAAATGCTTATAAGGACGGATATAAGACAATCGCTGAGGTCGGTAAAGAGCGAATCAGAAGAGCAGGGAAGAAGATAAAAGAAGACAATCCTATGATGACACAGGATTTAGACACCGGTTTTAGAGTATTTAAGGTGGATGATTCCAACATGAATGACGTGTATTATTCAGCAGGGGATTATGCTCAGGATATGCTCTCGTTACTTGAATCAAATATTAAAGCGGATCGCTCCGATCTGGATCTATTATTTGGATGTTTGTTGGAGTGGGGCCTTCCGTTATCAATGCCTTATACTTCTGAGCAGGTAGATGGATGCACCGTGCATACCTATAATGATGGCGATCTTATTGCTTGCTTTGATGAAAATATACCTGATAACGTAATTAGATTCATTGCAAAACGCCAACCGCTTCGAGCAGTCTTCCGGGATGGAAGCTTTATCAATAGCCCTGCAAAGATAAATGTTACTGAGATCTTTAAAATGCTGGCACCAGACACAAGGGTAAAAGTAATCTAAGGAGGCCTTCGGATGAGAATTCAATACAAGCATCAAAAATTCCAATCGGATGCCGCCAAAGCCGTGGTTGATGTTTTTGCGGGGCAACCCTATTTAACACCTACATATATGATGGATCGTGGATCTGGTTATATTCAGCAAAGCCTTACAGATGAAGAAGATTATACCGGTTGGAGCAATCATAGGATTATTCCAGAATTAAACGATCAATTAATCCTGGAACATTTGCAAAAAATACAGAGAACAAATCAAATAGCACCTTCAAATAAGCTGGAAGGTAGAAGTAACGGTTTTAATCTCACTATCGAGATGGAGACCGGCGTTGGAAAAACATACACATATATCAAAACGATGTACGAACTGAACAGAGCCTATGGCTGGAGCAAGTTCATCATTGTTGTGCCTAGTATTGCTATTCGAGAAGGCGTGTATAAGTCATTTGAAATGACGCAGGAGCATTTTGCGGAAGAGTACGGAAAGAAGATCCGATTCTTCATTTACAACTCCACTCAGCTGACTGAGATCGACCGTTTTGCATCGGACAGCTCCATCAATGTAATGATCATCAACTCCCAGGCTTTCAATGCTAAGGGAAAAGATGCCAGAAGAATATACATGAAACTGGATGAGTTCCGGTCACGCAGACCGATTGATATCATTGCGAAGACGAATCCGATCCTGATCATTGATGAACCTCAGTCTGTGGAAGGTAAGCAGACAAAGGAAAACCTGAAGCAGTTTAATCCGATGATTACGCTGCGTTATTCGGCTACGCATAAGAGCGATAGCATCTATAACATGGTCTACCGGCTGGATGCAATGGAGGCATACAACAAGAGGCTGGTAAAAAAGATTGCTGTTAAGGGTATTACGGAGACCGGAAGTACTGCAACAGACAGCTACCTGTATCTTGAAAGCATCAACCTGTCGAAAGGCAATCCGACTGCTACGCTTCAATTTGAAGTGAAGATGGCAAGCGGAGCTCCGAAGAAAAAGAGCAGGATCGTTACGGAGGGCGATAACTTATATGATTATTCCAATGGTCTGGAAGAGTATAAGAATGGCTTTGTGGTAAGCCATATAGATGGCCGTGATGATTCTGTAGAGTTTATTAACGGCATTAAGATATATGCCGGAGATGTTGTCGGTGCGGTCGATGAGGATCAGCTTCGCAGGATCCAAATTAGAGAAACGATCCTGTCACATCTGCAGCGTGAGCGTCAGCTGTTCTATAAGGGAATCAAGGTACTGTCGTTATTCTTCATCGATGAAGTGGCAAACTACCGCGAATATGATGCAGCAAACCAGCCGGTCAACGGAAAGTATGCTGTCATGTTTGAGGAAGAGTATGAAGATATTCTGAACAACATGCAGCTTTCTCTGGGAGAAGATGATTATATCAAGTATCTGCAGTCTATTCCTGCCAGCAAGACACATGCCGGATACTTCTCTGTGGACGGCAAGGGTAAGATGATCAACTCTAAGGTGGGAAGAAAAGAAACAACTTCGGATGATGTCAGCGCATACGAGCTGATTATGAAGAATAAAGAACTGCTTCTGGATCGCGATCCGAAGAAGTCCCCGGTACGTTTCATCTTCTCACATTCTGCTCTGCGTGAAGGATGGGATAATCCGAATGTTTTCCAAATCTGCACATTGAAGCAGAGCAGCAGCGATGTTCGTAAGCGTCAGGAAGTAGGTCGTGGACTGCGTCTTTGCGTCAACCAGAATGGTGAACGTATGGATGTCAATGCTCTGGGCAATGACGTTCATAATGTGAATGTACTTACCGTTATTGCCAGCGAAAGCTACGATTCCTTTGCGAAAGGCTTGCAGACTGAAATGGCAGAGGCTGTTGCTGACAGACCGAAGGCAGTCACCAGAGATCTGTTTGTCGATAAGCTGGTTAAGGATGACCAGGGCAATGAATTCTTGATCACAAGTGATGTGGCATCTGCTATCCATTTCGATCTGATTGTAAATGGATATATCAATAAGCTGGGAGAGCTTACTGATAAGTACTATGAAGATAAGGCGAACGGAGAAATCAAGATAGCAGAAGAAGCAAAGGATATTGCTTCAGGCGTTATCGAGATTATTGATTCCATCTATGACAGTAAGGCAATGCAGCCGGAGAATGCCCGCAGCAATAATGTTGAGCTGCAGGTGGACGATGAGAAGCTGAACAGCAAGGAATTCAAGGCTTTGTGGTCAAAGATCAATGCCAAGTCTGTTTATGTAGTGGATTTTGATACAGATGAGTTGATCCGGAAGTCAATTGCATCGCTGGATTCTAAGCTGCGTGTCGCGAAGATATATTTCAAAGTAGAGACAGGAGCGATGGATTCCATCAAATCTAAGGAAGACTTGATTGCCGGGGCTTCATTTGTGAAGGAAGAGTCCGGAAGCTATGGTGTTTCTGTGGCTGCCAACTCCAACGTGAAATATGATCTGATCGGCAAGCTGGTAGATGAGACTGGGCTTACCCGTAAGGCGATTATTGCTATACTGCGGGGAATCCAGCCGTATGTATTCAATCAGTTCAAAGATAATCCGGAGGAATTCATCACAAAGGCAGCACAGCTGATCAATGATCAGAAGGCAACGGCTATCATAGAGCATATTACCTATGATGTGCTGGATGAGCAGTATGGTACGGATATTTTTACTGATCCGACAATCAAGGGCAAGCTGGGTGTCAATGCGATGAAGGCAAAGAAGCATCTGTATGATCATATCGTGTATGATTCTTCCAATGAGCGCGACTTTGCGACGGATCTGGATACCAACACGGATGTCGCTGTATATGTGAAGCTTCCGGATGGATTCTATATTTCTACTCCGGTTGGCCGTTACAATCCGGACTGGGCAATTGCGTTCTATGAAGGCAGCGTCAAGCATATTTACTTTGTGGCAGAGACAAAGGGATCTATGAATTCCATGCAGCTGAGACTGATTGAAGAGTCGAAGATCCATTGTGCGCGAGAGCACTTTAAGGCCATCTCCAACGGCAATGTTGTCTACGATGTGGTGGACAGCTATACGTCGCTGATGGAGAAGGTTATGAAATAGCAGGAGTATACTCATGGGAATATCATTCAGGCATTCAGCCGGTTTCGGCAAAAGAATGGAATACAATTTAGTCGGGAAAATGCTCATGGAAGGCTTAGATGTATATCTTCCATTAGTAGATGATCATGGCGTGGATTGCGTTATCAAGAAAGAGGATGGAACTTTTATTGAGGTTCAGATTAAGGCTCGATCCAGTGAAGTCACGGATGGTGATGCAGCGCTGTTTTCAGCGATTACTCATGATTTAACTGAGAACTTCTATTTTGTGTTCTATTCTGAACGCCTGGAAATGATGTGGATTCTTTCGTCAGAAGAGTTTCTGGCAGAGTGTGTAACAAATAAAACCGGAAAGAATGCCGGAAAGCGTAGTATTTGGTTTAGCGGCAATAGGAAAGATAAGAAGACAGGAATCAAGAAAGAGTATTGCAAGAAGCAGTTCGAGAAGTATATTGCAACGGACTTTTCAAGATTCCATTGATTTAGGAGGGAAGCCGTGATTTCCGATGAGTTAAAACAGGTTATTGAACAGATTAAAGATCAGGGGAAAATGCGTTTCCTTGAAGCGGCAACAGAAGAACAGATTGCCCTGTTTGAAAAGGAAAACGATATTAAGCTGCCGATACATTATAAGGAGTGGTTACAATACTCCGATGGTGGTGAGTTATATTTGCCTGCCGGAGTACAGCTGTACGGTGTAGCACATAAGCCGCTGATTGATAAAGATGATAATGACAGGCCAGATGATAATTATATTGTTGTTGGCGCATTAGCATCTGGTGAGCCGGTACTTTTTAAGAAGGATGAAGAGAAATTTTACATCTATGATCATGAAAGCCAGGAGCTTGATGATGATCTGACATATGATGATTTCGTTGCGTTATTGAATGACCTTTATGATCTTCTTGGGATAGGAGAGTGATCCTATGTCAAGAACTAGCATAAAGGAGAGAAATAAAGCAATAAGGCAAGCCTGGGAAAAAGAGCAACAATTAGTTCGAGAGGGAAAAGGAACGAGGGACTGGACGAAGGAACAGCAGCAGGATATCCTTGATCCTGATAAAGGTAAAGCTTACGATGATCAAGGGCGAGCGTTTGAAGGCCAGCATATGAAAAGTGCTGCAGAGTATCCGGAATACCAGGGTAACCCGGATAATATTCAATTCCTTACAAGAGATGAACATCTGGCTGCACATAAAGGCAGCTGGCAGAATCCTACGAATTGGTACTATGATCCTGTTACGAAAGAGTTCCACGATTTTGGGGATGGAGACATTGTCCCTTGCAAGATTATTGAGCTGAGTGATCCGATTGCTGTGCTCGAATCTTCAGAGCATAGTGAGAAAACAGCTGTTGAAGATGATAAGCTGAAAGAAACGGAAAGAGAACAGTCAGCACCGTCATCAGCTGGTAATCAGGAATCAAATTCTAAAAAAGCGAGGACGGAAAAGACTACTGCAAAAGCATCGGCTTCTTTAAAATCATCTGTAACTGCAAAGGTGCCGAAAACTGAAAATAGATTAGTAAAAGGCCTTAAATCTGTAGGGAGATTTATAGTAAATCATCCGGTAGAATCTATTGAGATAGCTGGAACAGTGATCGTAGGAGGAATTGAACTGGCATCAGCTTTTGCTGGAAGCCGCAATAAGGGCGGCGGGTCGAGTACTCCCAGCCCTGGTGGAGGCGGAACAACAAGTACTCCCAAAACTGATATTGCGGCTAAGGTTGCTGATATAGTAGAAAAAGCAACCAGAGCTGAAAATGATGTTTCTGGTCATAAGCAACGATATCATACGAAAGATGGAGTGATATGGAAAGACAAAGCTCCATATCATAGAGGCGGGAAAGATAGCTAAAGATTATGCGGC
>ENA-OOWV01001141-OOWV01001141.1-human-gut-metagenome-genome-assembly--contig:-NODE-1141-length-18237-cov-3.591629_pt1 | contig 18237 bp, 19 predicted proteins | sample MGYA00241584_ERZ501337 | MGnify/ENA primary metagenome ERZ501337 (study PRJEB25962, sample SAMEA2042744) | human gut metagenome | biome: human gut; feature: human-associated habitat; material: faeces... | reverse complement strand
GAGAAGTGTCAACCCTAATTTATTTTGCTTGCAAAAGTTTTACCGGACAGCAATATATTCAAATAAAAGATATTTCGGAAGAAATGAAATCTATAGAAGGATTGGATTTTGAAGACTGGAAAGAATTATCTTTTAATGAACGGATGAGTGTCTTGCAAAAATTGGAAGATCAAATATCTGTGATCGCACATAGGCCTTCCTGTGAGTTGGCTGCCATGGATTTGAGTAACGGACATTTTGGATATTATTCAAATAATAGCAACTTAATAGTCATAAACAGCGATGTTATAGAGTCAAATTCTTTTAATGATTATAGAGAGGCATTGGATACATTGGTTCATGAAGGGCGTCATGCATATCAAAACTATAACTTATATGAAAGGGAAGTGCATCCAAGAGGTGGTGATATATCCAACTGGAAATTGAATGAATTTAGTTATGGCTATCAAGACGCAGAGTATTTCGGATTTAAGGCTTATGCTTTGCAACCTTTGGAAGCTGATGCAAGAGCTTTTGCTGAAGATGTATTGAATGAATTTTTGAAGAATAGAATATGATGGAAAATATTTTGAGTATATTACAAGAACGTGGCTATTCAGAAAAACAATCAGTCAGGGTAGCTGCTGAATTACAGGACATAGATGATAGTTTAAAGATTCTTCTAAAACGCTGGCTGGTATCAGAGGAGGAAAATGATTATCATGCAGAAGGGTTTAGTTTATTGGAACTAAAACGAAAATTTGAAATGACATATCTTGCTGCTTTATTGACAATGGATTGGTTGATAAAAGAACCGGAAAATGCTATTAGAAGTATAAATCGAGGTATAAAATAGAATAATTATAGTATGGCAACATTTATATTAACACCCAAATGCAACATTCCACTTGGTCATGGAATGAAAATAGAGAAAGGAACTTTGCCTTTTATTGTGGAAGTTCCGACTAATCATTTGCCTTTTGATTCAATATCTTCTAAGAATATCGTAAAGAATTGCTTATTGGCAAGAGGAATAGATATTTCAGGGCATGAGAGTATTTTAAGCGGTGCTTATTTTGATTTTAAAAAGGTTTGATGGTTTAGTTATGTTACGTGGAATTACACTTTTCAGATGTTCTAAATGTGGAAAAATATTTTCTGCGCCAGATATAGAACTAAATGCAACAACATTTTCTGTTCCTCAACCCTGCAAGCGTTGTGGAAGTATAAGAACATATCCGCTAACAGATTTTTTATCTAAATCTTCATATAAAAAGATTTGGGAGAAAATGGAGAAAGATGGGGAAAAGTAGATTTTATATAAGTGGTTAACTGCTGATTGATAAATATTTATTAAGTCATAATACGATGATACAACTTAAAATCAAGAATCAAATCTTGTTAATACCATTAATAATGGTGTTCCATGTAGGCTAATATACTTGGAACAGGAAATATCTGATCTGATATTTTTGTAAAAAAGATTATTCATGTATATGCTAATATGTGCAAGTAGTTTGTGTTATTGTGTCATGATTAAGGGAGTTAATAACATTAATACTTGTTACCTTGAACACAATGCGTATGAATATTTTGAAATGTATAGAGGTGATTACTGGTAAGGCTGAAAGTTCTCGGCTAAGCGAATCGTTCTTCAATGAGGTTGACGGGTAGATAAGTAGAAAGATGAAAACAAAAGAAGAATGCATTCGCTTAATTAATTCATGTAGGCAAGAATTACAGCAAGAATATGGAATACGTTCCTTGCGTATATTTGGTTCTGTAGCAAGAAATGAACATACAGAAACAAGTGATGTTGATATTTGTATTGAAGCAGATCCTACAGGACTTATACGTTTTGCACATCTAAAACATTTCTTCGAGAATTTGTTGGAATGTTCAGTTGATCTTATCCGCATGAACCGGAATATGGATACTTTTTTAAAAGACCAAATTGAACGTGAGGGAATCATTGTCTTTGAATCACATTATCCATCAGAAATACAGTTGAATTGAAGGAAAGTGAAGGATGATTCAACTAAATAAGTTTATATTGATTAGGTTGTGATAGTAGTATGTCCTTAAAGGACGGATGTCGCTTATTAGAATAAAGCAAAGAAATTCCTATCTTTCTGGCGGGAATGAAATGATAAATATTACCTTTGCGATATTAAATGATTGAATTATGGAACATCCTTTGCATATTTACAACACGTTGACCCGTAGAAAGGAACAATTTGTTCCGTTGCACGAACCTTTTGTCGGCATGTATGTTTGCGGACCAACGGTTTATGGAGATGCGCATCTCGGACATGCGCGTCCGGCAATTACGTTTGATGTCTTGTTTCGGTATTTGAAACATCTGGGATATAAAGTGCGTTATGTACGTAATATTACGGATGTTGGTCACTTGGAGCATGATGCCGACAGTGGAGAAGACAAGATCGCTAAGAAAGCACGCTTGGAACAGTTGGAACCGATGGAAGTGGTTCAGTATTATCTGAACCGGTATCATAAGGCGATGGATGCACTGAATGTATTGCCTCCCAGCATCGAACCGCATGCTTCCGGCCATATTATCGAACAAATTGATTTGGTAAAGAAAATCCTGGATAACGGATATGCTTATGAAAGCCAGGGTTCGGTTTACTTCGATGTTGAGAAGTATAATAAAGATCATCGGTACGGAATCTTGTCGGGACGGAATATTGAGGATATGCTCAATACAACACGTGCTCTTGACGGACAGGAAGAGAAACACAATCCGATAGACTTTGCTCTTTGGAAGTGTGCACAACCGGAACATATCATGCGTTGGCCTTCTCCGTGGAGTGATGGTTTCCCCGGATGGCATTGTGAATGTACGGCCATGGGAAAGAAATATCTGGGTGAAAACTTCGATATTCATGGTGGTGGTATGGACTTGATATTCCCACATCATGAATGTGAAATAGCTCAGGCGGTCGCATCTCAGGGGCACGATATGGTGCATTATTGGATGCATAATAATATGATTACTGTCAATGGGCAAAAGATGGGTAAGTCTTTGGGAAACTTCATTACGTTGGATGAGTTCTTTACCGGTAATCATGCAATGTTGGTACAGGCTTATTCTCCGATGACAATCCGTTTCTTTATTCTTCAGGCTCATTATCGGAGTACAGTCGATTTCAGTAACGATGCTTTGCAAGCTTCAGAGAAAGGTTTGGCACGTCTGCTTGATGCTTATGCAAGCTTGCTGAAGTTGAAACCGGCAGCTACATCGACAGTCGATTTGAAGGATTTGAAGCAGAAATGTTATGACGCGATGAATGATGACCTGAATACTCCGATTGTCATCTCTCATTTGTTTGATGCTACCCGTGCCATCAATTCGATTAAGGATGGAAAGGATACGATCTCGGAAGCCGATCTGAAGGATTTGCAGGAAGTATTCCAGTTGTTCGTATTTGATCTGCTGGGTTTGAAGGACGAAGCACGGAGCGGAGCCGATAACGGCAGTGTGGAAGCATTCAGTAAAGCGGTAGATTTACTGTTGTCGATCCGCCAGCAGGCTAAAGCCAATAAAGACTGGGCTACTTCGGATAAGATCCGGAATGAATTGACAGCGATGGGCTTTGAAATTAAGGATACCAAAGAAGGTGCTGAATGGAAATTGAATAAATAAGAATTTTAGAAGGCGAGTTGACAAAGATTTCAAACGTTGTCAACTCGCCTTCTTATTAATTGGTTAACTCGTTAACTTCCTATGACTATACAAGAGTTTTTACAAGGGGATAAATTTGCCCTCTTAGCCGGTGTTGAATTACTGGAAACGGGTAATGGTTATGCAAAAGCCCGCATGGAAATCAAGCCCGAACACTTGAACGGTGGTGGCGTGTGTCAGGGTGGAGCTATTTTTACCTTGGCCGATTTGGCTTTTGCAGCAGCAACGAATAGTCATGCCCGCCTGACCTTTTCCATTACATCCAGTATTAACTTCTTCAAATCAGAAAGCAAAGGTTTTCTGTATGCCGAAGCCCATGAAGCATTCAGTCATAAGCGTCTTGCCAACTGTGAAGTACGTATTACCAACGAAGCCGGCGAACTGATTGCTACATTCAACGGAACAGGCTACCGGAAAGATACCGAATTGCCTTTTAAGCCTCTTGAGTAAGCAGTTGCTCGATTATCCGAGGATAATGAGTATATTCCAAAGCGTGAACTTTGGTTGCTACATCTTCAGCTGTGTCTGTCGGCAATAGCTTGCAGGAAGTTTGGAAGATGATAGCACCTTCATCATAATGCTCATTAATATAATGTATCGTAATGCCTGATTCTTTTTCTCTGGCCGCAACGACAGCCTCGTGTACATGGATACCATACATGCCTTTTCCTCCGTATTTAGGTAATAACGAAGGATGAATGTTGACAATCTTTTCGGGAAAAGCCTGAATGAGCGGATCAGAAATCTTACTCATGAAGCCGGCTAAAACGATGAAGTCAATATGATATTCCTGCAATACGTTGAGAACCGGATCGCCTGCCTCAAAATCAGCTTTTGATAACGTAATAGAAGGAATGTGCAGACGGGCGGCCCGTTCGTGTACACCCGCTTTCAATCTGTTAGACACGATTAGTGCCACATTAATCTTTTCATTCTTAGAAAAATATTCGGCGATGTTTTCCGCGTTTGTACCTGTTCCGGAGGCAAAAATGGCTATATTCTTCATGATTATCTCTGTTTTAGTGCACAAGAAAATAAAAAATGTGCAATTTATCTCATTTTTCAGTCATTAAATTTGTATTGTAACACAAAAAATTCGTTTCTTTGCAGTGCAAAAATAAAAAGTAATATTGTAATTATTAATCTAAATTCAAAAGTTATGTCTGAAATAGCTGAAAAAGTAAAGAATATCATCGTTGATAAACTGAGTGTAGAAGAATCAGAAGTTACAAACGAAGCAAGCTTTACTAACGATTTAGGAGCAGACTCTCTTGATACAGTAGAATTGATTATGGAATTTGAAAAAGAATTCGGTATCTCTATTCCTGATGATCAAGCAGAAAAGATTACAACTGTAGGTGACGCTATCGCTTATATCGAAGCTAACGCGAAGTAATCAACCCTTTTTATATAAAAGGTATGGAATTAAAACGAGTTGTAGTAACAGGTCTTGGAACTATTACTCCTCTTGGAAATACCCTCACAGAAACTTGGGAGGGTCTTCTCAATGGGAAGAGTGGGGCAGGACCTATTACTCATTTTGATGCAAGTAAATTTAAGACGCAATTTGCATGCGAAGTGAAAAACTTCGATGCTTCTTTATATGTAGATCGTAAAGAAGCACGTAAATGCGATCGTTATAGTTTGTTAGCCATTGGTGCTGCCAAGCAAGCAATTGAAGACGCAGCAATGGATTTGGAGAGCGAAGATAAAGATCGTATTGGTGTTATCTTTGCTGCCGGTATCGGTGGTATCCAGACATTTGAAGATGAAGTGCTGGGTTATGCAAAAACCAAAGATACAATAGGCCCGAAGTTCAATCCGTTCTTTATCCCGAAAATGATTGCTGATATTGCAGCAGGTCATATTTCTATGATTTACGGATTCCGTGGTCCTAATTTCGCAACTGTATCAGCTTGTGCATCTTCAACAAATGCCATTGCAGATGCATTCAATTATATCCGTTTAGGAAAAGCGAATGCAATTGTAACGGGTGGTGCTGAAGCTGCTATTGCTGCTCCGGGTGTTGGTGGTTTCAATTCAATGAATGCCTTGTCAACACGCAATGATTCTCCCGAAACTGCTTCACGTCCGTTTAGCGGAAGCCGTGATGGTTTTGTTATGGGTGAAGGTGCTGCTTGTCTGGTATTGGAAGAAATGGAACATGCTTTAGCTCGTGGAGCAAAGATTTATGCTGAAGTTGTGGGTGCTGGAATGTCTGCCGATGCTTATCATTTAACAGCTTCTCATCCGGAAGGCTTAGGAGCTATTTTGGTAATGAAGAATGCATTGGAAGATGCTGAAATGAAACCGGAAGACATCGATTATATCAATGTTCACGGAACTTCTACTCCTGTAGGAGACATTTCAGAGGTGAAAGCTATCCAGAAAGTATTTGGTGAACACGCCTATAAATTGAATATTAGTTCAACTAAATCAATGACAGGACACTTGCTGGGTGCTGCTGGTGCTTTAGAAGCAATTGTAAGTATCAAAGCTGTACAGGAAGATATCGTTCCTCCGACAATTAACCATGTTGAAGGTGATAATGATCCGGAAATTGATTACAATTTGAACTTTACATTTAATAAAGCTCAGAAGCGTACGGTAAATGCTGCTTTATCAAATACATTCGGTTTTGGTGGTCATAATGCCAGTGTCATCGTTAAAAAATTTGTAAAGTAACGTGTTATCACAACTATACAAGAAAATAAGGCTCCTTACGCGTAAAGGCAAGGAGCCTTATTCGTCTATTTATAAGATTGTTGGCTTTTATCCGAATAATCCGGATTTGTATAAGCAGGCTTTTCTGCATAAGTCGCAGTCGATAGAAGATGATGATGGAAAATGGTTGAATAACGAACGTCTTGAATTCTTGGGTGATGCGATACTTAGTGCCGTAGTGGCCGACATTGTATATAAGCATTTCGAGAATAAAAGAGAAGGATTTCTGACGAATACACGCTCTAAGATTGTTTCCCGCGACTCAATGAACCGGATTGGTTTGAGTTTGGGAATTGAACCTCTGTTGAGATATTCGGTTAATACCTCTACTTTACATGAGTCGCACAACAGCAATATGTTGGGAAATGCATTGGAGGCTTTGATAGGTGCGATTTATCTGGATCAAGGCTTTGATGCGTGTTATCGTTTTATCCGGGATGTATTGATCAAGAAACATATTGATATTGATAAAATATCGGAAACGGAAGTCAACTTCAAGTCGAACCTTATTGAATGGGGACAGAAGAATCGGTTGCCGGTATCATTCGAGATTATTGAATCTTTCCAGGATGAACAATGTAATCCGGTATTCCAAACGGCGGCAGTTCTGCTCGAAACCGGCGAACATATTGGAATCGGGATTGGATATTCTAAAAAGGAGTCGCAGCAAAATGCAGCTCAGATGGCTATGAAGAAAATACGTACGGACCGGAGTTTTCAACAATATATTATAAGTTTGAAGAAGAAGGTTCGGGAAGATAAAAAGGCACGTGAGGAAAATGAGCAGAAAGCCGAGGAAAATACCGAAGTGAATAATACAGTGCCTGAAACAGATAAAGTTGGGATTTCAACTGAACAAAAGGAAGCAATGACTGAAAGTGCTTCTTGAAGAATTGACAATAAAGGAATGGCATACAGATACCGGAATGGTAGTTTATTTCTGTATGCCATTTTTATGTTTGTTTCTCTCGCTCTTAATCTTCAACTGTGATTTCCCCAATCAACGAACATTGCATGTATTCTTTTACTTCTTCCGAACTTAATCCGGAACCAAATAAGAACATCAGTTTGGTAACAGCACTTTCGGTTGTACTGTCGTAACCACTGATTACTCCATTTTCCAATAAGTGATGACCGGTTTTATAACGTCCCATTTCTACACTTCCGGTATGACATTGGGTGATATTGACAATCACGATGCCTTTGTCGGTTGCTTCCCGGATAAGTTTCAGAAACCATTCGGATGAAGGAGCGTTACCGCTACCGAAGGTTTCCATGACGACACCTTTTAATTGCGGAGTCTTCAACAGGTTTTCGACAACCAATGGCGACATTCCCGGGAATAGCTTGAGTATGGCAATGTTGTTGTCGAAGGTATAATGTGGTTTCAAAGGCTTTTTTAGTTTAGACCGGTAAATGTGAGGCAGATTATAATGAATACTGATGCCTGCATGAGCCAGTACCGGGTAATTATAGGAATGGAAAGCGTTGAAGTTGTCGGCACTTGTCTTGCTGGTCCGGTTTCCTCGCATCAAGTCGTTTTCAAAGAAAATACAAACCTCCTGAATTATCGGCGAATCACCATCATGAGCCGCAGCAATCTCAATGGCAGTAATCAGATTTTCCTTTCCATCCGTACGAAGCATACCTAATGGTAGTTGTGAACCGGTCAGAATAACCGGTTTGCTCAAGTTCTCTAGCATGAAACTTAGGGCAGAAGCAGTGAACGCCATCGTATCTGTCCCGTGTAAGACGACAAAACCATCAAACGAAGCATAGTTTTCGGCTATGATTTGTGCCGTTTTGATCCATACTTCCGGTCCGATCTCTGAAGAATCAAGTAGGTTTTCGAATTGAATGGTTGTGATGGAACAATCCAAAGCATTCAGATCAGGAATAAATCGGGATAAATACTGGAAATCGAACGGCTCAAGTAAGCCTGTTTCCTGGTTTTGTATCATTCCGATAGTTCCGCCTGTGTATATTAAAAGGATGGATGCTGGTTTATTTTTCTCTTTCATGTCAATAAGAAACTGCACTTAACTGTTTAATGCTGCAAAGATAACTATCATTTTGAAACATATAGGCCTTTTTAATTCATTATTTTATGATGTTAGCCTTTCATTCTGATCTTTCCCCCGTTGGAAAGTCGTGTTTTTCTCGTTAGGTTTGGATTGTTTGGCTTCTGTCGAAAAGCTTTACCATATTTGTCAAAAATATAGGAGGATACGACAAAAAAAGCAAATGCCTCCGAATTTAGTGGCAAGTTGACCGTAGGTACGGTTTTAAACTTGTCCGGATAACGGAGGCATTTGCCTGTCAGATATGATTTTTATGCGTGAAAAGTCTTTCTTTTCTGTTGTTTTTCCGTATGGAATAAGCCTTATTGATTTTCGGGGTGATAAGGTTTGAGCGGATCTTGTTCTGCCAATATGCGACGATCTTTTATAAACTGGACAATATAAGCTGTATAAATAAATATACCGATGCAGATGGATCCTAAGTCATATACACCAAAATGCTGGTTGAAGCATTGAAATTGTATATGAATCCATGGTGTATACATACAAATAGTGTTGAGCAAAATGATTGCCAAACGAAATTCGGATTCTTTTCCCATAAAAAGATAAATAAATTACAAAGGTACTTCTTTTTGATGATTATAAGCGTTTTTCGGAATTGAAAAATAATCTATATAACATGCAATCGGATTGGAAATATGGTTATCTGGAAATAGTTTGTCTAAATTTTACATGTTATGTCAATTTTTATTGTAAGTTTGTAACGAAAAGAATCAATTCCAATGAACGAACAAGAAGTTAATTTGATAAATATCCGCAAGGTTTTGGAACAGAAAGCCCCTTCTGCCTCGAAGAAGATTCCTGGCTTTTTGGTTAATTATCTGGTTCGTACGATTCATCAGGATGAACTGAATGATATTATACTTCGTTATCAGGACAAGTATGGAGTTGACTTCATGCAATCTTTAATCGGTTATTTTGACTTAAAGCTGGATATTCACGGAGAAGAGAACCTGAAATCTGACGGGCGATTTATATTTGCTTCCAATCATCCGCTCGGAGGAATGGACGGAATTTGTCTGTCGGCTTATATAGGCCGGCGATATGAAGGTAAAATCCGTTATCTGGTGAACGACCTTCTGTTTTATTTGCAGAATCTGCAATCTATTTTTGTCCCGATTAACAAACATGGTGCACAAGGACGCGATAATGCGCTCCGAATCGAAGAAGCCTATGCTTCCGATAACCAGATTATTACTTTCCCGGCAGGACTTTGTTCGCGGAAGATCAATGGAAAGATTGTAGATTTGGATTGGAAAAAGTCGTTTATCCAAAAGGCAGTTCAATATAAGCGGGATATTGTTCCGGTTTATTTTGACGGACAGAACTCGGCACGTTTTTATCGAGTGGCTAATATCCGGAAAAGGTTGGGGATTAAGATGAATTATGAGATGATTTATTTGCCGGACGAAATGTTCAGGGCCAAGCATAAAACATTTCATATCTACTTTGGCAAACCGATTCCGTGGCAAACCTTTACTTCCGGACAAAAGTCTGTGGAATGGGCGGAATGGGTAAAACAGATTGTTTATCATTTAAAAGGATAATACGATGCAAGATATCATTCAACCGGTTGACCGCAGTTTATTGAAAGCGGAGTTGACAAAAGAGAAGTTACTCCGCCGAACGAATAAATCAGACAATGAGATTTATGTCATAACCGCGCATGATTCGCCACATGTAATGCAGGAAATCGGGCGTCTGCGGGAAATAGCTTTTCGTTATTATGGAGGAGGAACGGGATTCCCGGTTGATATTGACGAATTTGACACGATGGAAGATGCCTATCGGCAACTGATTGTCTGGAATCCGGAAGAAGAGATGATCTTGGGTGGTTATCGTTTCCTTTGTGGTTCGGATGTCCGGCTTGACGAACAGGGAAAGCCTGTCTTGGCTACTTCGCACTTGTTTGATTTTTCCGAGCAGTTTATCCGGGAATATTTGCCTTATACAGTAGAACTGGGCCGTTCGTTTGTTGCTCTTGAGTTCCAGGCAACACGTTCGGGCAGTACCCGTGGTTTGTTCGTTTTGGATAATCTTTGGGATGGATTGGGTGCTTTGTCAGTAATCGATCCGACGTTGCAGTATTTCTTTGGTAAGGTAACGATGTATAATACCTATAATGTAGAGGCCCGAAATATGATTCTGTATTTCCTGCAACTTCATTTCGAAGATAAAGAACATTTGGTTACTCCGATTTATCCACTACAGACAGGTACGGATATAAACCGGATGAAGGAACTGTTCCATTACGATAATTTCAAGGATAATTATAAGGTATTGAATCAGGAAGTCCGTAAGTTTGGTATCAATGTACCACCGTTGGTGAATGCTTATATGAGTCTTTCTCCGAAGATGAAAGTATTCGGTACGGCCATCAACCATGAATTTGGAGAAGTGGAAGAGACCGGTATATTGATTAAGATCAATGAAATCCTGGAAGAAAAGAAGAAACGTCATATTGAAACCTTCCTGAAGGAAGAGTGTCTGCATCCGGAATTGATTCGGAAAGGCTAAAGGGAGGACTGACTTTCGGGAAAGAGCATTTTCCCGTTTCCTATTTTTATGCTAATTTTGCTCGGATTAATTTAAAGCAGGATAAATCGTGGCAAAGATAGTAGAAACCCCTTTAATGAAGCAGTATTTTGAGATCAAGGCGAAACATCCGGATGCTATTTTACTGTTTCGTGTGGGCGACTTTTACGAGATGTATGGCGATGACGCAGTAGTCGGAGCAGAAATATTGGGCATAGTCCAAACCAAACGGGCCAATGGTGTAGGGCAGTCGGTTGAGATGGCCGGATTTCCGCATCATGCCTTGGATACTTATTTGCCGAAGCTGGTACGTGCAGGCAAACGGGTAGCAATATGTGACCAATTGGAAGATCCGAAGCTGACGAAGAAACTCGTGAAACGCGGAATTACCGAGTTGGTAACTCCTGGTGTTTCCATCAACGACAACATCCTAAACCATAAGGAAAATAATTTCCTGGCAGCGATTCATTTTGCAAAAGATAAATGCGGTATTGCTTTTTTGGATATTTCTACGGGTGAATTTTTGACAGCCGAAGGAACAACGGATTATATAGATAAGTTGTTGAATAATTTCTCGCCGAAAGAAGTCCTGCTGGAGCGTAACAATAAGAAGAAGTTTGAAGAAATCTTTGGTCCGCGCTACTTTTCGTTCGAATTGGATGACTGGATTTTTACTTCTGAGGCTGCCAATGACCGTTTGTTAAAGCATTTCGAGACAAAGAACCTGAAAGGTTTCGGTATTCAACACCTGAAACTGGGCATTATTGCTTCGGGAGCTATCTTGTATTATCTGGATCAGACGCAACACACGCATATTTCTCATATCACTTCGTTGGCGCGGATTGAAGAAGAACGCTATGTTCGTCTGGATAAGTTTACGGTTCGCAGCCTGGAACTGGTTTGTGCGATGAACGAAGACGGGAAAAGTCTGTTGGATGTAATCGACAAAACCATTTCTCCGATGGGTTCTCGCCTGTTGCGCCGGTGGATTTTGTTCCCGTTGAAGGATGTAAAACCGATTCAGGAAAGGCAGGATGTAGTAGAATACTTTTTCCGTCATCCGGAAGTGAAAGAATTGCTGGACGAACAACTCGAACAGATTGGAGACCTTGAACGTATCATCTCGAAAGTGGCAGTGGGACGTGTTACACCGCGTGAAGTTGTACAGCTGAAGATTGCTTTGCAGGCTCTCGAGCCTATCAAGGAGGCTTGTATGGCAAGTAACGAACCTTCTTTATGCCGGATTGGTGAACAACTGAATGTCTGTGCATTGATCCGTGACCGGATTGATCGGGAAATCCAACCGGATCCGCCTTCGCTGGTCAATAAAGGTGGTGTTATTGCCAAAGGAGTAAATGAAGAATTGGATGAACTTCGTTCGATTGCTTATTCCGGAAAAGACTATCTACTGCAAGTCCAGCAACGGGAAAGTGAAAAGACTGGTATTCCCAGTCTGAAGATTGCTTTCAACAATGTGTTCGGATATTATATAGAAGTGCGGAATGCTCATAAAGATAAAGTTCCGGCAGATTGGATACGTAAGCAGACACTGGTGAATGCTGAACGTTATATTACAGAGGAACTGAAAGAGTATGAAGAGAAGATTCTGGGAGCGGAAGAGAAAATTCTCTCACTCGAATCGCGTTTGTTCAACGAATTGGTGTTATGTCTGACCGAATATATTCCTCCTATTCAATGTAATGCTAATTTAATAGGTCGCTTGGATTGCCTGCTGTCGTTTGCCAAAGCAGCTGAAAGTAATAAGTATATTCGTCCGTTGGTAGATGAATCGGATGTGATTGATATTAAAGGTGGTCGTCATCCGGTTATCGAAAAGCAGTTGCCTTTGGGTGAAACCTATGTGGCGAATGATGTGTATCTGGATGAAGACAAGCAGCAGATTATTATCATTACCGGACCGAATATGGCGGGTAAGTCGGCATTGTTACGTCAGACAGCTTTGATTACCCTGCTGGCGCAGATCGGATGTTTTGTTCCTGCTGAAAGTGCCCGGATAGGAATCGTAGATAAAATCTTTACCCGTGTAGGTGCTTCTGATAATATATCGGTAGGAGAGTCCACATTCATGGTCGAGATGAATGAGGCGGCAGATATTCTGAACAACATGACTTCGCGTAGTTTGGTCTTGTTTGATGAATTAGGTCGTGGAACAAGTACATACGATGGAATTTCCATTGCCTGGGCAATAGTTGAGTACATTCATGAACACCCGCATGCACATGCCAAGACGCTCTTCGCCACGCACTATCATGAATTAAATGAGATGGAACGTTCTTTTCCACGTATCAAAAACTTTAATGTTTCGGTAAAAGAAGTGGGTAATAAGGTGATATTCCTGCGTAAATTGGTTCCGGGCGGAAGCGAACACAGTTTTGGTATTCATGTTGCCAAGATGGCCGGCATGCCTAAGTGTATTGTGAATCGGGCAGACGAAATATTGAAACAGCTGGAATCAGAGAAACGCCAGGAAGGAGCTATTTCGGGTTCGTCGGTCAAGAAAGCTTCAGCAGCTAGACAATCGGGGAATTATCAGCTCAGCTTTTTCCAGTTAGATGATCCGGTATTAAGTCAGGTACGGGATGAAATCAAGAATATGGACTTGAATAACCTGACTCCGCTGGAAGCATTGAACAAGCTGAGCGAGATCCGGAAAATCATTACTGGAAAATAAAGCATGAACTAGTTAGACTGTTGGCTAGTTAAGATACCTTTTCAGGATTCTCTGGTATATATTTCCGGAGAATCCGCATGAATTCCTCACCGGTAATCGTTTCTTTATCGATGAGATAAGAAGCCGCTTCGTGCATCACCGGAATATGTTTGGAAATGAGATCGCGTGCTTTCTGATGGGCTTCTTTGATCAGTCGGAGTACTTCCTCGTCGATTTCTGTTGCTGTTTCAGTCGAGCAATTCAAGGTAGTATTCCCTCCTAAATAGGCATTGTTGACTTGTTCCAATCCCATCATATCGTATTTCTTACTCATACCGAAACGAGTTACCATAGCTCGGGCAAGTTGTGTTGCCTGTTCAATATCATTGGAAGCACCGGTTGTAACGGTATTGCAAAGGAGTTCTTCGGCAGCTCTACCTCCGGTTAGTGTAGCAATGCGGTTAAACAAATCCTCCTGACTCATCAATACCTGTTCGCCGCGGTCAACTTGCATCGTATAACCCAAAGCTCCGGAAGTACGTGGTATGATAGTAATTTTATGTACTGGTGCGGAATGAGATTGCAGGGCTGCAACTAAGGCATGACCGATCTCATGATAAGAAATGATTTTCTTCTCTTCGGGCGAAATAACCTTATCTTTTTTCTGCGCACCGGCGATAACCGTCTCTACGCTCTCTTCCAAGTCTGCTGTGATCACATGTTGACGTCCTAACCGGACAGCACGCAAAGCTGCTTCGTTGACAATGTTGGCCAATTCGGCACCCGACGAGCCGGCTGTGGCACGGGCAACGATATCCAGATCGATGGTTTCATGTTTTACTTTCTTCAAATGAACTTGCAGGATCGATTTTCGTCCTTCCAGATCAGGAAGTTCCATTTGTATGCGACGGTCAAAACGTCCGGGACGAAGCAAGGCCTTATCCAACATTTCCGGTCGGTTGGTTGCTGCCAGGATAACAACACCTTTTCTGCCGTCGAAACCATCCATTTCAGTTAATAATTGGTTCAAGGTCTGTTCCCGTTCATCATTACCTCCGTATGCCGAGTCTCGCTTCTTTCCAATGGCATCGATTTCATCAATAAAAATGATACAAGGAGCTTTTTCGTTGGCTTGTTTAAAGAGATCCCGTACTTTGGCGGCTCCCATTCCAACGAACATCTGGACAAACTCCGAACCGGATATGGCAAAGAAAGGAACTTTCGCTTCACCTGCCACAGCTCTGGCAATTAAAGTCTTTCCGGTTCCCGGAGGTCCTACCAGCAAAGCTCCTTTCGGTAAAGATGCTCCGATATCAGTATATTTTTTAGGGTTATGCAGGAAGTTGACGATTTCAGACAACATCTCTTTGGCTTCATTTTGTCCGGCGACATCTGCAAAAGTGGTTTTGATATCCGAATCGGCGTAAATCTTGGCGCCACTGTTCCCAAACGACATGAAATTTCCACCAGCTCCTAATCGGGACTGAATGTTTTTACTGGTCTGTCTCCAAATGATATAAAACAAGAGTCCTGGTAGAATCCACATTAGAAGGAAATTCAGGATAGGTGAATTTTCGCGTGGAACAATTTGATTGAATGCAATTTTCCCTGTCTGATTCGGACTTTTCGCCTGTAAAAGTCGATCTACCAGTTGCGGATCATTGATCTCTCCGGTTTGATAGGTTGTTTGTTCACCTTTATCATTATCGGCAGTAAAATAGATCTGTTTATTTTCGATCATGACTTCCCGAACTAGTCCGCTATTTACCTTTTCTATAAAGTCTCCATAGTCGGTTTTGTAGATTTTCCGGTCCATCAGACTCGGGAAAACCAGTCCGTTTAAAAATAAGACAATTAAAATACCCCACAAAAAGCCCATATATGGATTTCCTCTTTTTGTGGGTTGTTTGGATAAATCTTGTTTAGTACTTTCCATATCACCAATAATTTGGCGATAAAATTAGAGATTCTCTATTTCAACTCAGTTTTCAATAGGTTAGGAAAAGTGTTCTCTATGTATTTTTATGTACTATGTTTTGAATTACTGTATGATTTATATTATTTCTTCACACTGATAATAATCAGAAGATATGAAAATACTTTTCTGATACGGTTGCTTTGGACTATAGGCATAAGATTCACAATAGAGAATGCTGCGCGTTTTTGATATAAATATGACGATAGCCAAAGAACAAAAATAGCAGAACCAAAGCCGGCTAGGGCATCAATCAGATAATGGGCTTGTATATAAACAGTAGCTCCACAAAGTAGGAGATAGAATGGCAGAAGCAAAAATGTCAGTTTTTTGCTGCCTTGCCAGGCTAAATACATGGCAATGGTGGAAATTCCTACATGTGAACTGGGAAAAGCAGCAGTAGGTCGTTCTCCTACTTGTTGGGAAGCTTCTACAAGCTGATAGAAAAAACCTTGCTCGTTTCCTAGACCGGGCAATAAACTGTTGTTGGCATAAAAATAATCTCCTATGGCTGGGAAATGGTTTGCAAGTACTTGATCCATGCCTATAGCCGGAAAATAAAATTGAGGTCCGGCTACCGGAATCAGGATATAAACGATATAATAAATAAAGAAAGAAGCTGCGAATAAAAAACTAACTTTCTCGAACTGCTCGAACCGACACAAGAAATAATACATGACGACTATAAAAATCATCGGATAATAAAAGAAGTATCCCATGTGGAAGGTTTCACTTATCCATAGAGATGAAAAGTGTTGGCTAAATTCAACTGCCGGTTGGCAACCAAACAGTAATTGCTCCGCTTGGGCGAACAAATGATCCATATTCGGAAATAGACGATTGAATTCGTATGTATCCGGATACCAATAAGCTAATAATCCCAACTGAGTAGCAATACGCAGAAAGGCTGTCAGTTTACATGGAACGGCTAGGTACAAAATGATCAGGGCGATTGTTAGTGAGGCAATGCCCAATCGTTCGTATAACATAAGAGTCGGATGATCTAACTGCGTATATAAAATTAAAATTAGTATAGTCGTTATAGCATTGTATAATAAACTAATACTCTCAATAGCAAACAAACCACTCCCTCTTTCTGTCTTTTCTACCCAATTTACTTGTAGTGCCATTATCCTTTAATATTTCTGATACTATAATACTTTATTCACACACTCTCATCTTTCCCGATTAATCAACCTTTATATTAACTATAAATGGTTTATAAGGAATTTACTCGGTGGGCAAAGATATAAAAAACTTATTTAGTTTGTTCATCTACAATTTGTTTCTTAGAAGCTTTTCTGTCTTCTAAACGTTTTTTAGGAGATCAATCATAATTATAAAACAAACTAAACGGGAATCGAAAGTAAATCCAGCGAGGATTGAAATCGATTCCCGTTTATTTGTTTTTAGAAGATAGGCTTTTTGTCAATTGAGAATGGAGAATTGAAAATTGAGAATTAGGAAAGGTGAAATAAAAAAGAAAGAGAGGAAAGTAAAAAGAGGAAGAGACAGGCCAAACGGAGAAGGCGTAAAGCAAATTTCGAGCGAAGTTTTTGTTTCTTTTGGGTCAATCCAAAAGAAGGGAGAAAAGCGCATTTGTAAATCATTGACAATCAAGGAAAGTAAAAAATAGTTGTAAAAAAGTTGTGAAAACATTTGGATTATATGTTATAGAGCAGTACTTTTGCATCCGCAATCGAGAGAGATGCGGTGGTGACATGATGAAAGAGGGCTAAGGAATCCGGAAATAGATATACCGAGGGATGAGGTTGGAAGATCCAAGCGAATGTCCTGAAGTCGTTCCGAAAGAGACTTCTGAAAAAACAAATCGAAAAAAACTTTCGAAAAAATTTGGAAGATAAAAATAAAAATCCTTACCTTTGCACCACGTTTCGCAAGAAACGATTGAGAAGAGTTCTTTGAGAAATTTACATATACAACAGTAGTACAAGTATTTAGAATGAATACCGTCAAAAATACTTGAACCTGAAAGAATAACGGAATCTTGAGCAAAGACATAAAACAATTTGAACAACGAAGAGTTTGATCCTGGCTCAGGATGAACGCTAGCGACAGGCTTAACACATGCAAGTCGAGGGGCAGCATGAACTTAGCTTGCTAAGTTTGATGGCGACCGGCGCACGGGTGAGTAACGCGTATGCAACTTGCCTATCAGAGGAGAATAGCTCATCGAAAGATGAATTAATGCTCCATAAAACAGGGGTTCCGCATGGGAATATTTGTTAAAGATTCATCGCTGATAGATAGGCATGCGTTCCATTAGGCAGTTGGCGGGGTAACGGCCCACCAAACCGACGATGGATAGGGGTTCTGAGAGGAAGGTCCCCCACATTGGTACTGAGACACGGACCAAACTCCTACGGGAGGCAGCAGTGAGGAATATTGGTCAATGGCCGAGAGGCTGAACCAGCCAAGTCGCGTGAAGGATGAAGGATCTATGGTTTGTAAACTTCTTTTATACGGGAATAAAGTGAGCCACGCGTGGCTTTTTGTATGTACCGTATGAATAAGCATCGGCTAACTCCGTGCCAGCAGCCGCGGT
>ENA-OOWV01001140-OOWV01001140.1-human-gut-metagenome-genome-assembly--contig:-NODE-1140-length-18257-cov-3.927371_pt1 | contig 18257 bp, 9 predicted proteins | sample MGYA00241584_ERZ501337 | MGnify/ENA primary metagenome ERZ501337 (study PRJEB25962, sample SAMEA2042744) | human gut metagenome | biome: human gut; feature: human-associated habitat; material: faeces... | reverse complement strand
TCGTTCACCGAACCCTTCCAAGCAGGCGTTTCAGTGAACGTGGCGCTCACCTTTGCGTACGGAGCCACGTTGGTGGAGGGCTGCGTTTTCTCCGCTTTGGTCGGATGTGCGGTGGAAGTCATCTGGCCGTCAGCGGTCCAGTCGACTTCATCGATGCACACGGCACGGCGGAAATCGGTGCCACCTTCCTTATCGCCGGTGTGGTAGGTCACATACCATTTGTCGCCGAACTGGAGCACTGAGGGGTGCATGGTGGTAGCGGAACTGGAAGGCACGATCACGCCCTGATACTTCCACGGTCCGAGCGGACTGTCAGAAGTGGAGTACTGGATGCAAGCTTGGTAGTTCGATTCCACGCAGGTGGCTGTACCTGAGCCCGGCTTACCACCGTCGTACACGTTGTAATAGGTGTCACCCTTACGGAACACCCATGCCGCCTCAAAGAAGCCCTTCGGACCATTCGCGTTATTGTCCGCGTCCTTCATGGTGTGGAGGTTCGGCGTGGTGCCATCAGTCTTGGTTTCGGTCTCAGTGTACGAGGTGCGGCCGGTTGTGGCGTCCTTCTTCATCTTGATTGCGAGCTGGGTGCCAAAAGTACCAAAGTGCAAATATCCGGTGCCATCCTCGTCCACAAAGAATGCCGGATCGATGGTTTCAATCTGGGTTTGCGATGTGGTGAGCAGCGGCTTACCGATGGCATCCTTCCACGGGCCGAGCGGACTCTTCGACTTAGCCACGCCGATGGCGAACGGGTCCTGTCCGGCCGCCTCAGAAGCCTTGTCCTTCACCGGTACGTAGTAGTAGAACCAATCATCGGAGGCGTCGTTCGGAGTGCCGTTATCGTCGGTCACAACTTGGCCAGCGTATGCGCCATCACCGGTAGCCCAGCTGAATAGGTCGGCCTTGGCGATGGTCTTGTAATGTGTCCATTTGCCTCGATTGAGACCATCTTCATCGGTGACGTATACGCCCCAATCCTTCATATTGAAGGAGCCGTAGTCAGGCGAAGCCTCATCGTGACCAGTGAAAACGAAGAGTTTGCCGTCATAGCTCAGCGCGGACGCATCCGCAGAGTAGTAGTTCTGCGAAAGATCGTTCGGGGTGTCAATACCCTCGTTCTGCCCGATGGGGTTGCGCATGTAGCTGGGCAGTGAGCTATTGTCGATTTGGGTGACGGTAACATCAGGATTGTTATACGGCAGTTCGTTATACGCGTGACCGGCAACGCTGGGCGCGTTGTCAGCGGTGGCTGAATCTGCGGCCATTGCGGTCGGCGCGAGGGCAAGGCCTGGCAGCAATGTCGCTGCGGCGACGAGTCCACCGGCCACCGCGCGAACCGATTGCGCGGATACATGGAAACTCATAGTGCTCCTCATTGAGTGAGTGAAAAGAGTAATGATGGGTAGAAGGAAAAGGCTAGAGCCCCCTCTGTGAGGGGGCTCACTCGGCAGAATGACTCCGTTGCGGGTCAGGCAGAGTGGCGGGCCGAACCGTGAGCACCGGACTGGCGGCGCTTCAGGATGGTCACACCCGCGGCGGCGAACAGCACAGCGAGAATTCCGACACCGAGCACAGCCACACCCGTGTTGGTCAGGCTGCCCTTGTTGTCGTTCTGCTTGCCGTCGGCCACGCCGGGCTGCTGGGAGCCGGGCTTCTGCTCCGGCTTCGTGGCCCAGAACGCCTTGTCGAGAGCATCCTGTGCGGCATCGACGTCGGCCTGCTTGGCGTCCTTGTCGTCGTACACCTTCCGAGCGGCGGCAATCTGGCTCTGCAGAGCCTGCCATGCCTTCTCGGTGTACTTCGACTTGTCAGCCTTCTTGGCCTGCTCGATGGAAGCCTTGAGAGACTCCTTCTTCACCGTTTCGGCGGCGGGCTTCTCTTCCAAGGCCTTGACGGCCTTGTTCAGCGAAGCGAACGCTTCCTGGACGGCGGCCTGAGTGACCTCACCGGCCTCATCGCCCTTGAGCACACCTTCCGCAGCCTCGATGGCCTTGTTCAAGGCCTCGACACTCTTATCCGTGTACTTGCCGGAAGCGGCCTCGGCCTTGGCCGTGTCGATGGCCGCCTGCAACGTGGACTTCTCCACGTCGGTGGCGAGCGCAACGAGCGCCTTCTGGCCGTCCTCGAGCTTGGTCACCTGCTCGGCGACCTGTTCTTCGGTGGCATTGACATCGTCGTACACAGCCTGGGCAGCGTCAATGATTTGCTGGAACTCAGCCCATGAAGCGGCGGTGTAGCGGTTTGCATCGAGGCCGTTGGCTGCGTCAAGAGCCGACTTGAGCGCGGTCTTGTCGACCGGGGTAGGTTCAGGCTCGGTGCCGTCAATACCATGCACGCCCCACTCGGCCACGGCGGCCCCGAAGGTGCTGCTGCCGGTGTACGGAGTGAGCACGAGTCGCAGCGACTTGGTGGTGACCGGCTTGAAGGTCACAGCGCTCCAACCCTTGGCATCGGTATCCGCACGAGAAGCCGGCGAATTACGCACGACGGTGTAATCCTCGGTGGGCTCGACGTCCTTCCAAGAACCATCCTCGGCGAGGTACTGAATCTTCCAAGCGTCCGGGACTTCCAGACCACCCTTCGAATCGTCAGTCTCAGCGAAGTTGGCCCAGAACTGGGCGCGGCTCTGGTCAATGGTCACGGACTGACCGAAGTCGTACTGGGCGTACATGCCGTCCTTTGCCTTGCCCCAAGAACCCCAGACCTTGTCGTTGACGTTCTGATCATCCGTGGTCGGCCAAGTATCATCGACGACTACGCCGTCGTTGAGCTTGCCTTCGGCCGGTGACCAGGTCGCCTCGGAATCAGGCGAAATGGTGGTCCTGGTCGCCTTGCCTTCAATCCAACCGACCAACGGCTCAGGCTCAGGCTCCGGAGTGGAGGAACCGTTCGGGTCGGCAACCACGTGGACAGTGAGCTTGGCAGCTGCGGAAGATGAACCGTCGTCGACGGTACCAGCCACCTCGTAGTCACCAACCTTGGTCAGGTCGATGGCCTTGATGTCGGCATCCTTCCACGTGACCTTGCGGTCGTCGTTGTATCCGTTCGGGAACTTCACCGGAACCGTGGCGGGCAGGTCGATGGACTTGGCGTTCTGGTAGACGGTCTGCTCAACCGGCTGCGCATTACCCACGGTCTGCGATGCGGTATCGGAACGAGCCGCGATGTGTGCAACCGTACCGTTCAGCGCACCGGCGACGGTGCCCTTGACATCGAATACGGCATCGGCGGCCAGCTGAGCGTCGGTCACCTTACCCCACGCGACGGCGAGGTCACGGCGAGAGCCGTCGGTGTATACGGCGCTCACGGTGGAGGGCAGCTTCAGATCATCGGCCTTGGAACCGGTCTGCACCAGTCGGTTGACTTCGTCCACGCTCACCGGCTCGATGGCGTACGCCTCGAACTCGGAAGCACCCACGATGGCGCCCTTCGGGAAGACCACGCGCAGCTTGTTGGTTTCGACGGTGTCGGCGAACTTCACTTCGTTGCCTTCGTTCCGGTTGACCGTGTAGGACTGGCCGTCAGCCAGTTTCACATCCTGCCAGTTACCGTCAGCGTCAGCGTACTGAAGCTTCCAAGATGAGACCATCGGCACGCCACCGCCATCGGTCCAGAAGAAGACCTTGGCCTTCTTCAGCGGCACCTTGCCGGCCCACTTCAGTTGCAGCCACGGCTCCACACCGGTGTTGTCGCCCCAGTTGTTCCAGGTCTCGTTCGGCGTGTTGGCGTATACCACCTGACCGTCGATGACCTTCTTGGCGTTGTCCTTCGGCTGGTAGCCGTTGGTGTAGCTGGTAGAGGCGCTCGACTGCGGGGCTACGTTCACGGTACCGTCAGAGGGGATGCCGTGAACGGTGATTTCCTTGGAGCCTTCCTTCTCGCCATCGGAAGCGGTGAGCTTCAGGACGTAGTCACCCTCCTTGTTGAAGGTGACGGTGGTGCTGGCAGCGGAGGCGTCCACGAACTTCGCAGCACCGCCTTCCGGACCGGAGACCTGGGACCATGTGGTGGTGACGTCGCCTTCTGCGGGCAGACCGTCATCCTTCACCGTACCGACGAGCTTGGCACCGGATGAGGTGCTGGAAGACACGTAAGCATCCACCTGCGGAGTCTGGTTCTCAGAAGTGCCGTCAGCCTTGATACCGGTGTTGTAGGCTTCGATCTCCTTGACACCGACGGCCATGCCGGCCTGCGGCGTGAAGGTGACGCGGATGGTCGTGGTCTCCACCGGAGTGAACTGGATACGGTTGTAGTTCGCGCCCGCGTAGTTCGGGGTGCGCACCTGATCCGCAATCGGGGCCCATGTGCCGTCATCCTTCTGGTACTCCAACTTGTAGTTGGCGGGCTCGGCATAGCCGGAGATGGTCTGGCTGGACGAGCTCTGGTAGAAGTACAAGCGGATGTCGTCGATCTTCTGCTTGCCGTCCTTGAACTTGATATTGAGCGTGTCGGTCTTGTTCCCGGAGCCCTTGGTACCCCAGAACGATTCCATCACGGTCTTGCCGTCCACCGCGTTCTTGGCCGGGTAGTTGGTGTCCTTCTCGGCGTAGGTGGTACCGGTCACGTCCGCGTCCTTGGCCACGTTCGTGGTGGACTTGGAGGCGGAGTCGACGTTGGTGCCGGACTTGGCGAACAGGTCGGTCACGCGCTGATCGGCATTGAAGGTAACCTGATTGGCGGCCTTCACGTTCTTGACGGCTTCGGCGCCGACGGTAACCTGGGCACCGGAATCGTCCTTGACCTCGACCGTTCCCGCAGCCGGGTCATAGATGAGGTGCGCCAGCTTGTCGGAGGTGAAGGCGAGCTTGCCGCCCACGTACAGGCTGTAGCCAGCAGGACCACCGTAGTGGCTGCCGTCCTTGTCCCATACGATGGAGACATCCTGATCGTGGTAGCGCAGGTTGTTTACCGTGAAGTAGTTCCAACCGGGGATTTCGATCGGGTTTAGCTCAATCTTGTTGTCCTCGCGCGGCACCATACCGGCTACGTCCTCGACCATCGTCCAGTTCGTGGTGCCGAGCTGGGTGTGGTGGATCCAGGAGCGGTAGGTGATCTTGCCGCCGTTCTGTGCGGCGTCAAGGTTCTTGTCGAGGTTGTTGATCACGCCGTCACCGTTCACATCGCCGACGTTGTTGTTGTCCTCGTTCCAGAACTCGTTCTGATCAGGGTGGTTGTTATCGCCGCCCTGGTAGTGCGCGAACGCCACCCAGTACAGCAGCTTCTTGAACTGCTCATTGGTGATGTAGCCATTCTTGGCTGCATCGTAGTTGCGAATACCGGCCGAGTAGACCTGCAGCAGCGGCTGCGCATTAATGATGGAGAAGTTGTTGGAACCGGGGAAGTTCAACGCGGCCTTGTCCGCCTGGTTGGCGGTGAAGAACGGGAAGATCGGGAACTCGTTGGAATCCTCGAACAGGCGCAGAGCCTTGTTGTAATCTTCGTTGCCGGTAGGCATCAGGCCTTCGGAGTACGGGTAGTAGTTATTGATCTCCTTGTACTTGGCGAAAGCACCGTCGTTCAGCCACCTGTGCTTGAGCAGGTTGTCGGACTTGTCCCACAGTTCAGTGGTGACTTCTTTCTGGATCTTGTCGGCGATGGCCTGCATCTTCTCGGCGTTGGCGGTATCGCCAGCAGCCTTGTATGCCTGAGCAGCCGCGTTAGCGTTGGCCCACATATTGGCGGAACCATCGGCGCGATCCATGCGCTGGCCGGAGCGACCCGGCTCAGAGAAGGAAACGGCGTCGGCATCGTTACCGGTCATCGACCACCAGGACCAGTCAATCAAGCTGTTGTCATTGTTGTTCTGGTTGTCGTTGTTGTCCGGCTCGCTCTTGGAAGCGAGTAGACCTTGCACGTCCTCGGCACCCTGGTCGGCCAGCTTCTCGGCCACGGTGAACGGACCGCCGTGCACCTTGTAGGAGTCCCAGCCGGCGCGCGTGATGTACTGCGTGTAGCTATGGTTCCAGTTGGCCGGGTCGCCCGGATTGTCGTGGTAGTAGTAATAGCCCGCCTTGCTCTTCTTGGCGGTATCGCCGGCGGAAAGCCAGGTGCCGTAGGAGTACTCGGGGTTGCGGAACCACTTGGTGTCCATCATGAACATGCCGGAGGTGAGCACGATCTGGTTGTTGTAGCCGAGCACACCCTCGATGGAGGTCGGGTACTGGAAGGTGTTGCCAGGTATGTTGGCGTCGAGCATGTTGAAACGACTCAGCCACCAGCGGTAGACCACGGTCTTATCGATGTTGTCTTCCGGAGTGTCCACATAGGGAGCGTTATCGACCCACCACTTGTTGTAGGTGGTCACGGAATCCTTGTAGGAGGCGGCAGCATCCTTAAAGTCGCCGGTGTAACGGGCCTCATATTCCTTGGTGGAGTCAGGCAGTTCGTTGGCGATCAGGCCGAGCTGAATCTTGACGGTCTGCGGTTCGTTGGCCTTGAGGCTCAACGTGCTGGTGAGTTTGCCACCGCTGACGATCCAGTTGGAACCGTCCTGGTTGTTGGCGGAGAAGCGCGGATAGATGGTCGTCAGGTTGTTCTTGACGTTCACGCGGCCAGTAAGTTCGGTGGCACCATCAGCACCCTCGGCGGCGAACGGCGAGGCCGTGGTCAGTGTGACATCGCGGTCCTGCGTGCTTTCCACGGTGAGGTTCGCAACCATCACGTTGTTGTAGGTGATGTACTTAACTTCCTTGATCTTGAGGCTCTTGCCACCGGTCTGGAACAGGGAGGTGAAGTAGCTCGGTGTCTGCTTGCGCTGGGAGGCGTCTTCGTTAAGGGTCTGGTTTGCACCGTCAGCGTTTACGGTAACGGTAAAGCCATCCCTGTTGGTCTCATCCCAGTAGGCGGTGTTACCCACAAAACCGAGCCGATTAGGCGTGTGCGTGTACATGTAGGCGGCGCGACCACGGGTGAACAGGTAGTTGTTGCCGTCGGAGCCTTCATACGAGTAAGCACCCTTGTCGTTCGTGCCTTTACCAGTTGGCTGTGCACCAGTACGGGTGAGAATCTTATCGATCCAGAAGTCATGGTCGGTGTCGGTGCCGGCCAGGTTCTTCACGTCGTTATCGAATGTCTCCTGCAGATAGCTGGCGGCAGGGTTATATGTGGTGTTGTTCGCCGCCGTCTTCATCGGATCATCAGATCCCTTGAACGACGGATATGCCACATCCGCATTCTTGATGACGGGCGTATCGGCTGCCTGCGCGGTGACTGCACCGCCGGTGGCCAGTGTGGCGACCGCTGCAACCGCGCCGATTGACGCAAGCCACCGCTTTCGTGTTGATTGATGCATTCCTGCTTGGACCTCTCCGCCCCGGTCTTTCGCGTCTTCGCTCAGGCTACGTCGCGTCTATGCGACCAGGACTTCTTCTGTGGATGCTGGGCCGCAGAGCCCGTTCTCCATCAGTTTCCTTTATTGGTTATTGGGTTCACCGGAATGAGTGTCTTCAGTAAATCTGGTGTGATATCCGCCATGGATATCCCGGTTGGAGCAATTCACCGAAGCTGATTCCACATCATAACCGAGCGAATACGGTTTCACAACTTTCCCTCAGTGATATCAACCATCTTATACAACAAAAACCCGGTAATTTCTCAGCTTTCGCATTTATTTTCGCATTAGAGCATTGCTGCGTTTCGCCGTGTCGCAGTACCTACGGCGCAACGATTCAGCCTCGCTGAATCAGGAACCAACAGGCTCCCGCTGGCGGGAGCTGGCTCGCAAAGCGAGACTGAGGGTGGCTTACACGGTACCGCTTATGACCGCCCTCAGTCGACTCCGCCGACAGCTCTCACAGCAGGAGCATATAATTAAAAAATAATCTCCTGCACGGGTATTACCCCGCACAGGAGACCTCATTCCCCGGATGTGTTTTCGGCTCCAATCGATACTGACATCCGGCCTATGCCGTCATCGACTTATTACAGACGATGGCGGCATAAGTATTTTTTTGCCGGCCAGTTGCGCGCAGGCCGGCATATCGCCGATATTTATCGACGCTGGAAGACACGCATCTCGCCTATCTCGCGGTTGGCCCACGAGTAGTACGGCACCAAGCGCAGCGTCGCGGGTTCGCCCGCACGCGGTTCGTCGGCATCCACGTACAGCGGCGCGTCATCCTCGTCGGCGTGCTCGCGCACTGCCGGCAAATCAACGGTATCGACGCCACCCAGCAAGTCGGCCTGGAAAGCCACAGCGGCATCCGCACCGGTGACGCCATCGGCCAGACGATAGTTCCACAGATCACCGGGGTTATCGACCTGTTCGGCGCAGTAGACCAGCGGACCGCGCATAACGGCCACCTGGCCGGCGTCGGAGCGCACGCGGGAGTTGGCGCGCACGAACTTGACGGACATGTCGAGCTCGAGCGCAATCTCCAACGTATCGCCGGCGTTGACCACAAGGTATACGAAGCCGTCTTCCAGCGAACCCACTGCGGGCTTGCCGTTCACGGTCAGCGTGTAGGAGCCCAAGGACCAGCCGGGGATGCGCAGTCCAAATCGGACCGAGCTGTCCGCAGCGCTGGCGGGCAGGCTCACCGTGTATTCCACGTGACTGTCCCACGGGAAGTCCGAACGCTGTTCGACCGTAAGGCCGGAAGCAAAATCGGCCTTGTTGGCGATGAACTGGTGGCTCAGCACGATCTTGCCGCCGTCGCGCTCGGTGTAGATGTAACGGTCCACTGAAGCGATGAGTCGGGCGATGTTGGCCGGGCAGCATGCGCAGCCGAACCAGTCGACACGGTGGGAGAGCACGTGGTGACGATCCGGGTTGTCCAGTCCGTCGGGAGTAGTCTCCAGTGCGTTGACGTAGTAGTACTGCTTGCCGTCAAGCGAGATGCCGGCGATGGAGCCATTGAACAGTTCCTTCTCCAGCACATCGGCGTATTCGCCCTTGGGCTCGAGGTCGAGCATCTGCTGGGCGAACATGCTCATGGCCACGGAAGCGCAGGTCTCGCCGTACATCGTGTCGTTCGGCAGGTCGTAATCGTAGGTGAACGATTCGCCCACATGGGTGGAGCCGATCGCACCGGTGACATACATGCGACGGGTGACGATGTTCTTCCAGAAACGCTTGGCAGTGTCGATCAGCCCCTGATCGCCGAGTAGTCGGCCCACGTGAGCCACGCCGGTGCACAGGTAACCGACGCGCACGGCGTGGCCGTCCGCGGTCTGCTGGTCGCGTACGGGCTCGGCAGCCTGGAAGTAGGTGGGCTTGTAGAAGCCGAGATCATGGAAGATGTTGTCGCCGTTCATCGCCTTGAGCTGCTTGGCGTAGAACTGCGGATCCTGACCGCGCACGTCGATGAGATACTGGGAAAGCGTCAGATAACGCTTCTCACCGGTCTCTTCATACAGCTTGGCGAGGGCGAGCTCGATCTCAGGATGACCATCGGCGCCGTGGATCTTGCCTTCTTCGGGGCCGAAGTTGGCATCCAGGCAGTCGGCCATCTTTTTGGCGACTTCAAGGGCCTGCTCGTTGCCGGTCACCTGATGGTAGGCGACGGCGGCCTCGATGTAGTGACCCATCACGTACATCTCGTGGCTCTGCTGAATCAGGCTGAAGCGCGGGCGGTCGGCCCATACGCCGGACTTGATCTGGTACGGGGTGTCCAAATAGCCGTCCGACTGCTGGGCGCGGGCGATGAGATCGACCGTGCGGTCGCACAGCGCCTTGAGCTCGGGATCCGGGTGGTATGCCAATGCGTAGGCGGCTTCCTCAAGCCACTTGTAGACGTCGGAGTCTTGGAAGACCATGCCATGGAACTCGTCGTCCAATTCGCCGGCGGCAACCTTCAGGTTGGCAACCGCATGGCTCTTGTTGTCAGCCAGCTGGTTGCCGGCTGGGTCGTCGGGCACCGTGGTGTCGATCTCGTCGTTCATCACGCCCCACTGGTAGGGGATGACGGATTCGACGATCTGGTCGCGACGCCGCTTCCAGAACGGGGAAGTGATTGTAACGTTCATGATCAGCCCTTCACGGCTCCGGCCATAAAGCCCTTGACGTAGTACTTCTGGAGTGCGAGGAACAGGATGGCGCAGGGAATCAGCAGGATCACGACGCCGGCCTCGGTGGCACCGTAATCGATGACGCCCATGGTCTGCTGACGCATGTTCACCATCGCCAGCGGCAGCGTGGACTTGGACGAAGAGCTCAAGTACAGCGGAATCATGAAGTTGTTCCATGCCTCGAGGAAGGCGAGCAGGCCAACCGTAACCATCGAAGGCTTGACCACCGGCACCAGGATCTTGAACAAGGCCTGGAGGCTGTTGCAGCCGTCGACCATGGCGGCCTCCTCCATGTCCTTGGGGATCGCGTCAAATGCGTTACGCATGATGAACGTGCTCATAGGCAGCTGGAACAGGGTGATGACCAGGCCCACGCCCAGCAGGCTGTCGTTCAGGCCGATCTGCTTGTACCAGACCATCAGCGGGATCAGCAGCGAGGCGTACGGTACCATCAGGATCGACAGGGTGACCATGAAGCCGAGGTTGCGGCCCGGGTAGTCGAAGCGGGAGAACGAGTAGCCGGCCAGCGTACAGACGACCACGGAGAACACGACCGCGACCAGAGTCACGATTACCGAGTTGAACAGGTACTTGGGCAGACCTTCCTGATAACCGAACAGGGTCAGGTAGTTGGCCACGCCCCAGCCCTTGGACTGGGCCGAACCGGCCTGCGGGCTGAACGAGCAGATGATGACCCAGACCAGCGGGCTGATGAAGATGATGGCCAGCAGGGCCTCGAGGATCCGGGCGATGATACGCTTCCACAATGGGGTAGTCATAATGTGTTACCTCCCCTTTCTCACTTGGTGTTGTCGCGCATGCCGCGCATCTGGATGGAGTTGATGATGACCAGGGCCACCAGCACGATCAGCGAGAGCGCCGCAGCCATACCCAGATCCTTCTTGGAATCGAAGGCGAAGTTGTAGATGAGCTGCACCACGGTCATGGTGGAGTTGTTCGGACCACCCTTGGTCAGAATGAAGAACTGATCGAACGCGAGGATCGAGCCGGTCACGCAGTAGACCAGGCACATCACGATGGTCGGCTTCATCAACGGCAGGGTGATCGAGCGGAAGATACGCCAGGAACCGGCGCCGTCCATGCGGGCCGCCTCGTACAGATCACCGGGGATAGCCTGCAGACCGATCATCATCAGCAGCATGTAGTAGCCCGAGAAACGCCAAACAATCACGATAATCGTGGCCCACAGGGCCGACTGGCCGGTGGCCAGCACCGAACCACCCTCCTGCATCAGGCCCAACGAGCTCAGAATCTTGGTGACAGGGCCCACCTGCGGGGAATACAGGGCGTAGAACAGCAGGGACGCGGACGCCAGGCCCGTCGCGGACGGCAGCAGGAAGCAGGTACGCAGCACGTTGTTCCACTTCGAGCTCTCCTGCACAATCATGGCCATGCCCAGACCAAGGACCAACAGGAAGACCGTGACGATCACGGTGTACTCGAGCGTGAACCAAATCGAGGGCCAGAACAATTTGTTCTCGAACACCTTGACGAAGTTGTCCGGGAAGTTCACGCCGCGGTTGCCACCCAGCAGGCTCCAACGAGAGCAGGCCATGACGACCAGTAGAACAATCGGCACGAAGAACAGGACGATAATCATCAGCCAGTCCGGAAGTGCGTACAGCAGACCTCGCCTGGTCTGCGCCGCCTTCGCCTTGGACTTATGCACGGGCACAGCCCCGGCGCTCTTGGAAACACTCGACATGTTTCTCTCTCCTTTGGGAAATTACTGTGAAATGGTAATCACGGAATCCGAATGCAATCCGATGTCAGGGCTTCGAGGAAGGAGGACTCCGAAGCCCCGCCAACACACCGCATTCATAAGGTATGTAGTGATGAAGGAAGAGAAGGAATGAAGAAGAAGATAGAAGTTCGATTATGTGGTTGAGCCGGCTCCTGCCCTCACAAGGGAGGGACCGGCTCAATCTGTTCAGTTATTATTCAGTTATTGCTGTGATTTGATGAGTGATGGTGAGGAGCATCACCACCGAATCACTGGGCAGACAGGACGTCGGTGACGGCCTTGTTGTCGGCCTTGAGGTCACCGGAACCCCACACGGCGTTCTGCACGAGCAGCTGCCACGGGGAGCCAGCGGCGTTGAAGGCTTCGTTGAAGGCCGGGGACTTCGGGGTCTGGCCGTTGCCGTCGATAATCACGGAGTTGATGGTCTGGATGCGTGGGTCAGCGTCTTTGTAAGCGGTCTTCAGGGTCTGGATGTTGGAGGCAGTGTCGCCTTGGTCAGCGAAGACTTCCTTCTGAGCGTCAGACTGCATCAGCCAGTAGAGGAAGTTCCAGGCCTGAGCAACGTGCTTGGAGTCCTTGGAGATACCCATGGCATCGCCGCCGAGGAACGTGGAGGTCTTGCCTTCCTTGGTGCCCGGGATCGGAGCAACGCCGACCTCGAAGCCGCCGTCCTTCTCAGCATCGAACAGAGCAGTGGTGGAGGTGTTCGGGTAAGGCATAACGCCGATCTTGCCGTTCGCGAACGGAGCGGTCCAGGTGGCGCCGGTCTCTTCCTTGGAGCCTGCACCCAGGCCGTTGGTGGTGTTGGCCAGCTCCTTGTAAGCGTCCAAGACGCCCTTCATGGAGTCGTTGTCCAGGGTGGCCTCGGAGCCATCCTTGTTCATGACGGATTCGCCGTCAGCCCACACGGACGGGAAGAGGTCGAAGACCAGAGCACCACCGGACTGACCGGCGAGGTAGGAGCCTGCGACGCCATCCTTGTTGAGGGCGGCGACCTTCTTGGCCTGCTCGACGAACTGGTCGATGCTCTTCGGACCCTGCTCCGGGTCCAGACCGGCTTCCTTGTACAGGTTCTTGTTCCAGACCATCACGGAAACGTCAGTGATGAACGGCAGGGTGTACTCGGCGCCATCAACAGTACCGGCTTCGATGTGGCCCTGCTGCAGGTCGGCCTTGTTGTCCAGGCCATCGATTTGCTTGGTGATGTCGGTGAAGATGCCCTCGGAAGCCCAGTACGGAATACGGACCACGTCGCCGGCGAGGATGTCAGGCAGGGAGTCGGTCTGCGAAGCGCCGCCGACCTTGCCTTCCATATCGTCGTTCGGGATGATCTCGAGCTTGACCTGATTCTTGTGGCTCTTGTTGTAAGCCTCGACCACGTTCTTGGCCTGACGCTCCAGAGGGGAACGGGTCCACAGGGTGATCTCGGTACCATCGTCGGTGCCCTTGGCCGGGATACCTTCGGCGGTGGCAGTGCCACCATTGCCGGAGCCACCACAGGCGGCCAGCGGAACGATCAACGCGGCGGCAGCGATGCCAGCAAGAGTACGGGTCAGTTTATTGAAAGACACCATGTTCGCTTCTTTCTCTATATATCCGCTCAACTATGAGAGGCGGTGGCGGACGGTCCGCCTCCTTGGTTTCGCCCTGCTCGCTCCTTTGCTCGGAGCAGGTAACACTGCGAAAGCCTTTTCTCAATATAAACGAACATGGAAGTTTTTGCAAAAGCGCTTTCGCATTTTCGCGTTTTTTCTCACATCAAACGGGTTCGAGACTGTGATTCGACTATGAATAACGTGCTTGAATTGGCTTAATATCAATGATTATTCCGGCGTGTCGAGCAAATCAAACAAAAGCAAACATGGAAGTAACGCTTTCTTTCACTTACCTTGCACTTGAACAATTTCCCTGACTACGCCACGCCGAAAAAAAGATGTTTGCGAAAGTTTTCGCATTGAAGCTACAATTATTCCCAGATGTAATGGCGCACCACACCGTATGAGGTATTTCATCGCAAAACAATGCGCTATATACTGCTGAAGAACCAAGGAATCGAGGCATGATGACCCAGCCAGCAACCGGACGGGCAGCGCGACTTGAGGATGTGGCGGCATTGGCCGGAGTCTCGACGGCCACTGCATCCAAGGCACTGCACAACAAACCCCGCATCAGCGAAGAAACCAAGCAGCGTGTACTGGATGCCGCCAAGCAACTCAACTACTCTCCCAACAAGCTTGCCCAATCCCTAGCCCGCGGCACTACTGGCACCATCGGCCTGGTCACCTCCGATCTGCAGGGTCGTTTCTCCACACCGATTCTTATCGGCGCGGAGAACGAGTTGCGAGCCCAATCGACCTCAGTATTGTTGGCCAACGCTCGTGGCGACGCCGCCTTGGAACGTCAGCATGTCGAGAAACTGCTGTCCCTCAAGGTCGACGGTCTACTCATCGTGCAGTGCGAAACCAACCCCAGGCCCACGCTTGGCCATGACTGGGGCGTGCCACTGGTCTACGTCTACGGCCCCTCCACCGACCCCAAAGACTGCTCGGTCACTTGCGACAACGTGGACGCCGGTCGCATGGCCATCAACCATCTCATTTCTTGCGGCCGCCGGCACATCGCCATTATCGGCGGCGACGAAACCTATACCGCTGCCACCGACCGCGCCAAGGGAGCTCTCGAGGCGCTCTCCGAATTAGGTATTGAACCCGCCGGCCCAATTCGTTACGGCAAATGGGACGAAGGCTGGGGCCGTGCGGCCACCCGTCTGCTGCTCGACCAAGGGGTCACGTTCGACGCCGTGGTCTGTCAAAACGACCAGCTGGCCAGAGGCTGCATTGATGCGCTCAAGCAGCAGGGACTGCGCATCCCGGATGACGTCGCCGTCATCGGCCACGATAACTGGTCGGTACTGACCTCCAGCTCGAGGCCCGCACTGACGTCGATCGACAACGAAACCGAAACCATCGGACGGCGTGCGGCACGATACTTGGTCGATGCCATCGACGGCAACCCGCATCACGGTGTCGACTACGTACCCTGCCACCTTATCCAGCGCGAATCCACCCTCCCGCTGGACTGATATCAATCGATACCCTACCGCTTCTTGGTTTTGCGCCCCTTTAAGTAGATGTCGATGACGATCCATACGCCGAGGGCGAAGGCCACGACGTAGCCCATGAAGCCGATGACCGGAATGCCGAAGATAATCGGCTTCATGCCGGCGTAGTAGACAATCGACGAGCCAACGAACAAACCGACCACAATCAGGGCCATCGTCAGACGATTCACCATATCCGAAAGCAGCTGGAACGGCTCTTCGGAGCCGACCAGTTCCATGTTGACGCGCAACTGACCACGGGTCAGCATACGGGCCACGGTCTTGAGTTCGGTCATGGTGCCGAGCGTGGCATGCAAAGCCTGATGTCCCTCAACGCCCAGCGACTTGATCTCGTCTTTGGTGGCGTTCTTCAGCGATTTCGACGTGGCGATATGGTCGGAAATGATTTCGATCATATTCACATCAGGAATGAACTCGTCCAGCAAGCCTTCGAGCGTAACCAACGCGCGGCCGACGGTGGTCACCGTACTGGGCACCTCGATGTTGTGGCGGCCGGCCATCTGCGTCAGTGCGGTCAGGAAGGCGGCAATGTCCAATTCGGCCAGATCCACAGTGCCGAATTCCTTGACGATCACGTCCAGATCAGCCAGCAGTGCTGGGTAGTCCTCCGGATCGGCCTCGGTGCCGGCAAATCGCAGCAGCCCCTCGGCCAGAGCGGGCGAATCCTGTTTGGCGACGGCGAAAATCATTTCTTTGAGGACTGCACGGGTGCGCTGGTCGAGCCGACCGGTCATACCGAGGTCGATAAGTACGATCTGGCCGCCCCGGATGATGATATTGCCGGGATGTGGGTCAGCGTGGAAGAAGCCGTCGTCGAGAATCTGCGTGGCGTAATTGTCGACGAGCTTGGTGCCGATCTCCTTCAAGTCATAACCAGCATCGACGAGCCGGCCCGGGTGGGAGACGGAGATGCCGTCGATGTACTCCATGACCACCACATGCTCGGTGCACAGTTCGGTGTACGCCGTCGGGCAGTCCATGTATTTGAATCGGGCGGCGAAACGCTTGAATTCGGCGAGGTTGCGGGCCTCAATCAGAAAGTCAGTCTCCGATTCGAAGGTGTCCCACAGCTCCTCGACCACGCCCTTCAGGTCCACGATCTGTGAGGTGCGAATCACCTTAGTGGCGGCCTTGGCTATGGAGCGCATGATGGAGACGTCCTGAGCCATGGTTTCGCGCACACCCGGGCGCTGCACTTTAATGGCCACATCTTCGCCGGTTTTCAGCGTGGCGCGATGCACTTGCGCCAGTGAAGCAGAGCCCAACGGCTTGGGATCGATATGCGCGAACACCTCGTCGGCGGGACGCCCGTATTCGGCGGCAAGCACATCCAACACCGTGGAATACGGCATCGGGTCGGCGTCGGCGCGCAGTTTGGCGAGTTCGTCGCAGAAGCTTTGCGGCAGAATCTCGGAGCGCATCGACAGAATCTGGCCCACTTTGACGAACGTGGGGCCGAGCGCCTCGAACATGAGGCGCATTTTGACCGGAGTCAGGCCGTGCAGCACGTCGAATTGCTCGACGATTCTGGTGATCTGCCCCAGTCGTTTGATCTTGCCACGGCGCGTCAGATGGTAGCGCGTGGCGAAATCGTTCCTGCGTCCGAACAGTGCCAGCGTTTCGTCGGATACGCTCGGAGTCGCCTTGGTAACGGTCTGCTTGAGCGTGTCCGACGTGTCGACGGACCGGTTCGCCGCCGCCTCACGTTCGGCTTTCGCAGGCGTCAGAATAGGGTCGACCCTGCTGGAAAGCGGGGTCGACCCTGATTCCGGCGTAGCGCGTGTGGGCTTGGTCACTCGGCCTTGCCCTCGTCAGCGGGCTTGTCGGCGGCACTGGTGTCGGCTGCGGCAGCAGCTTTGTCGCCGGCTTCGGCGGCGGCCTTCTTGGCGTCATCCACCGTCTCGCTCACCTTGCGCTTGAGCTCGGTGTTCAGCGCCTTGCCCTGCTCGACCGTAATCTCACCCTTCTTGACGAGTTCGTCGACGAGCTCGCTGCTCTTCTCGTATCCGGTGGCAAGGGCTCCGATGCCCGCCAGCAGGACCTTGCGCAGGCCATCACCCAGAAGATCAAAATCAGCCATGATACCCCTCCTTCGAGGTCCGACATGGCCTGGTGCCATGTCTCGTACCACCAAGCCTAGCGCAAACAACAGGGCAATGTACTAGACCCTCAGACTGATTTCGACTGATTTTTCGCTGATTGGTACTTACCGAGGACTCACCGAGAATTCACCGAGGACGTTCGGCGGCAACCTTGCGCGCGTTGGTGGCTACTTGATCGAGCCGGGCGAGCTCCTTGGCTTGTTCGGGGGGCTGATCGGACGTATCGAACGTACCGTAACGACGAGTCACGGCAGTTTCGATAAGGAAATCGCTGATGGCGGGGTTTTTAGGCAGCAACGAGCCGTGCATGTAGGTGCCGATCACGTTGTGCACGCGCGCGCCCTCGGTATGGTCTTCGCCATTGTTGCCTCGGCCGTCCTGATTGACGGTGCCGAGTGGCTGAACGCCTTCGCGCAGGAAGGTCTGGCCGGAGTGGTTCTCGTAGCCAATCACATCGCCGAACTGGTCGGAATGCTCAACAAGATTGCCGATCATACGCACGTTCTGGCCCACGGTATAAGCACCGATAACGCCGATGCCGTCCAGACGGGTGCCGTCCACGGTTTCAAAGTACTCGCCGAACAGCTGGTACAGGCCGCAGATCATCAGCATCGGCGTACCGTCTGCGGCAAGCGAACGCAACAGGTCGGCGCGATGGTAGAAGTCGTCGATGATTTTCTTCTGGCCGGTGTCTTGGCCGCCGCCTCCCAGAATAAGGTCCACCTGGTCGGGCCAGTCGTCGCCTTGATTGTACTGGTGGACGACCGGTTCATAACCGTACAGTTCCAGACGGCGGCGGATAGTCAGCACGTTGCCGGAATCGCCGTAGATGTTCATGTCTTTGGGATACAGGGACACCACATCAATTGTTCTGGCCATGTCACGTTCTCCTTGTCGATGTCTTCCCGCTGACGGGAAGCGTCTTATTCCTCACCATGTCCTCCCGCAGGCGGGAGGTGGCGCGCGGGCGCTAGAGGATAGTTACTTGCCCACGCCCGCGTCCCGTACTTCGGTGATGCGGCCCAGTACGGCGCGGGTTTTGAGCATGGCGGTGTAGGTGCAGTAGATGTGCTTGCGTGTGCCGGGATTGGCGTTGACGAATGCGGTGACGGCCTGTTCGAGGTCGGTGTTCGTATCGGCGACTGGCACTTGGTCATACCCCAGGCGCAATGCCATGTCCCAGACACGCACGCCGGAGACCATGGCGACACCGGACGCGCGCAGGGAAGTGAAGTCCACGTCCCACAGCCAGCTCATGTCG
>ENA-OOWV01001139-OOWV01001139.1-human-gut-metagenome-genome-assembly--contig:-NODE-1139-length-18269-cov-6.966399_pt1 | contig 18269 bp, 17 predicted proteins | sample MGYA00241584_ERZ501337 | MGnify/ENA primary metagenome ERZ501337 (study PRJEB25962, sample SAMEA2042744) | human gut metagenome | biome: human gut; feature: human-associated habitat; material: faeces... | reverse complement strand
GTATTGAACCGAGAAAATGTTTAAAATCATATACATATATACATTTTTTCCGTGAACATTCCTCAGTTTTCTATTTAAGATTTTCTATTTTTCATTCCAATCAAGCGGATATAATATCAAATATATATCCCTAAAGGAAACACCTTACACATCATTTATTTTATAACTGCAATTGTAATATTATATTTACAATTTAAATAAAAAAGAAAAGGATGATGCGAAATGGCATTTGACGGAATAGTCACAAAAGCAATAACAACAGAAATATCTCAACTTACAGGAGCACGCATAGACAAAGTTTTTGAACCAAATAAAAACACAATAATCTTAGGAATATATCAAAATGGAATAAACTATGCACTAAACATATGCATAGACGCACAATATTGCAGAATAAATTTAACAACACACCAAAAACCTAACCCACAGGTAGCCCCAAATTTTTGCATGTTATTACGAAAAAATTTAATCGGATTAAAATTAAAAAATGTAATAACATTTGACTTAGAAAGGTTAATAATACTTGAATTTGAAGGTTTTGATGAATTAGATGATATAATTTCTAAAAAGCTAGTAATCGAACTTATGGGAAAACACAGCAACATTATTTTATTAGATGATACAAATATAATTATCGATAGTTTAAGACATATCAAAGAATTAGATGAAAATTATAGAGATATTTTACCACATACCAAATATACCATACCAACATCTAAAAAATCAAATTTTCTTGAACTAAAAAATTTTGAAGATTTTAAAATTCATTTAAATTCTTCAATTTTAAAAAATGTTAATATCCAAAGCACAAATATATTAGACTTGAATGATTTGCCTATAAATATATCAAATACATTTAACGGAATCTCAAAAAACTTTATAAACGCTATAATAAAAAAATTAGAACTTAAAGATACAACCGATAAAGAACTTAAAAAAATATTTGATTATATAAATCAAATCCTTACAAATATTGGAACTAACAATTTATCATTTGAAGAAATAAAAAATTCTAATGGTACAGTAAAAGATTATTTTTTAATACCAGAGAAGAACTCAACTCTTCCCTTTAATTTAAACTTTTTCATTGATGATTTCTACTTTTATAAAGAATCAAATGAGCAATTTAAAAACTATAGAAACACACTTTTAAAACTTATTTTAGACACTTTAAAAAAATACAAAAAAAGGCTTTATAACATTGATGTAAAGTTAAAAGAATGTGATGGAATGGATAAATACAGACTTTATGGCGAGCTTATAACTTCAAATTTATACAGAATTCCTAATAAGAATGTTGAAAAAATCGAACTTGAAAATTACTATGATAACAATAATAAAATTACAATACAGCTTGATAAACGTTTTTCTCCAAGTATTAATGCAAAAAGATTTTTCAAAAAATACTCTAAACTGAAAAATGCATTAATCGTTGTATCTGAGCAAAAAGCTGATACACTAAAAGAACTTGATTACATTGAAAGTGTTGTTTATGAATTAGAAAATTGCTCAACTATAGAAGAAATTGCATCCATTTATGAAGAAATTTCTGAAAATGATATATTTAAAGAAAAAACTTATTTAAAAACAAATAATAAAAAATCAAAATTGAAGAAATCTAAATTAACAAAAAATAAAACTGTTTCTTTTAACCCTATCAAATATACTGTTGATGGATATACTGTTTTGGTTGGAAGAAATAATAAAGAGAATGATTATTTAACTTTAAAATTTGCAAATAAAAATGATATATGGTTTCATACTAAAGACTTTCATGGTAGTCACACAATACTAAAACTTGATAATAATTTACCTTATCCAAGTAACGATATTCTTGTAAAAGTTGCCGAGCTTGCTGCTAAGCATAGTAAAGCACAAAATTCTTCTAATGTACCAGTTGATTATTGTGAAGTTAAATTTGTAAAAAAACCTTCTGGTTCTAAGCCCGGAATGGTAGTCTATACTAATAATAAAACACTAAATGTTACTCCATAACAAAATAGAACAAAAGCGGACATTAATAACATTTAATATAAAAAAATCAGGATTAAAGGTCTATCCCTCAATCCCGATTTTTTTATGCTTTATTTGCTGAACCGAAAACATCAACTATTTTATGTTTTACTGTTTCTTTTATTAACTCTCTTGCTTCACCTAAGTATTTTCTAGGGTCAAAAACATTTGGATTTTCAACAAATGTTTTTCTAATTCCTGCAGTCATAGCAAGTCTTAAATCTGTATCTACATTTATTTTTGAAACACCTGAGATACTAGCTTCATGTAAAATTTCATCTGGAACACCTTTTGCTCCTGGTATATCTCCACCAAATTCATTACACATATTTACTAGTTCTGGTATTACTGTTGAAGCACCATGTAAAACTATTGGTGTATTTGGTATTCTTGCCTTTACTTCTTTTAAAATATCAAATCTTAATTTTGCCTCACCTTTAAATTTATATGCTCCGTGACTTGTACCAATTGCAATTGCTAAAGAATCACATTCTGTTCTCTTTACAAATTCTTCTGCTTGTGCTGGGTCTGTATACATTGCATCATTTGCTGCTACATTTACATCATCTTCAATTCCTGCTAATTTTCCAAGTTCAGCTTCTACTGGAACACCATGTTTATGTGCATAATCTACAACCTTTTTTGTTAATGCAACATTTTCTTCAAAATCATATTTTGAACCATCTATCATTACAGATGTAAATCCATTATCGATACACATTTTTGCTGTTTCAAAATCTGGTCCATGATCTAAGTGTATTGCTATTGGTATATTGGGATGTTCTTCTACTGCTGCTTGTACCATTTTCATTAAATAATTTATTCTTGCATATTTTATTGCACTTGATGATACTTGTAATATTACAGGTGAGTTTGCTTCTGCAGCTGCATCTACAATTCCTTGTATTATTTCCATATTGTTTACATTAAATGCTCCTATTGCATATCCTTCTTTCATTGATTTTTCAAACATTTCTTTTGTTGTTACTAATGCCATATTAATTCCTCCTAACATTTTTATTGTTAACAAATCTTTATTTTTTATTAACTTTTTTCATCGCTATTTTATTTCTAAAAATTTAATATGTCAATAGTTTTACAAAGATTTATTTTTTTCTTGTTACAGTGGGTTACAGTTCAGTAAGGAAAATTATAACCATTCTTCTTTTAATATAGAATATATATATTCGTCTATTTTTTGTCCTTCATTATTAATTAACCTATGCCTTAAAATTCCTTCTCTTTTCATTCCTATTTTTTGTAAAATAGTATCTAATAATTTTGTATCTTCTACATAAACTGCATAAAATTTCATAATTATAGTCTCAAAACATTTTTGATTAAAAACATATTCTATAACTTTTTTTAACACTTCTTCTGGGGTTCCATCTTTTCACCAATTTTTTAAAAAATAAAATGCAACTTCGCATTTTTTATCTTTTTCAGATGCTGTTGGAATTTTTATATACCCCACTATTTTATTACTTTCTTTTTCCTCAATAATTCAAAACAATACTCCATTTTCTGTTTCTTTAATCGCAGCTTCAATTAACTTTTTAGTTTCAATTAAATTTTTATAAATACTATGTTCTTTATATTCAGCCATTCCTTCTTTATCAGTTCCCCATATTTTATAAATTTCTTCTGCATCATTTAATTTTGGGGCTCTTAGTATATATCTTTTTGTTATGATTTCCTCCATTTTTTACCTCCTAATTTTTAATTTAATATTATATATGTTTTTTTTTGTTTTTTTTATTTTTTTTACAAAAAGTGTTTTTTATTTTACAAAACATTTTATTTTTTTAAAATAATTATAATATACAAAATATATACACTTTTTTTTTACTATATTAATACTATATAAAAAACGAAAGGAGTTTGTTTTTTATGGATTATGAATTAATGATGAATGGTAATGTCAAAATAGGACAAAAAGCACCAGATTTTGAAGCAATAACAACATTCGGTTCCAGAACATTAAATGACTATAAAGGTAAATGGTTAGTATTTTTTAGCCATCCCGGAGACTTTACACCAGTGTGTACTACAGAGATGATTGCATTTTCTAGAGCATATACATATTTCCAACAAATGAATACTGAACTTTTGGGATTGAGCATTGACAGCAATCCATCTCATTTAGCTTGGATGTATGATATTTATTGCAGAACTGGTATACAACTTCCATTCCCTATTGTTGCAGATAGAAATGGTCAAATTGCAAGAAAATATGGAATGATTTCAAATGATGTAAGTACAACAGAAACTGTTAGAAATGTTTTTATTATTGATGATAAAGGAGTTGTTCGAACCATTTTTGTTTATCCATTAAATGTCGGTCGATTTGTTCCAGAAATTATAAGAACTGTTAAAGCTTTACAAATGGCTGATTGTAGTAAAGGTTCAACTGCTGCTAATTGGATGCCTGGGCAACCAGTTATTGTTCCTACACCAAAGACTTTTGAAGAACTTCAAGAAAGACAAAATTATATTAAAGAAAATCAAAATGGGGTTAGTTGGTACTTAAGTTTTAAAGAACCACCTGAAATTTGTGAGCATTCTTCTAATAATGAAACAAAAAATTGTTAAAAAAGAGCCAATTAAAATGGCTCTTTTGGTCTTTCTCTAACTTCCTGTACTTCTATATTTATTTAACGCCCAATTCCAAACTCTAATAGCTATTATCCATAAAATTATCATTATAATTGGAGATAAATAAATCATATATTTATCCATTCCTAAATAATTCATTGTTGGATAATATGCAACAAATGCAAACGGCAAAATTACAGTTATTAATATTTTAATAAATCCATTATATATATCAATTGGATATTGTGCAAATGTATGTATTCTGTAAAATGTCCATATTACTTCATTAGACTTATATGTCCAAAATGATGCAATACTAAATATAGTTAATATAGCTCCAGTAATTGCAGCTCCAATAATACTAAATAAAACTATTTTCAAAATAAGAAAAAATGTAATTGGAATAGATAGCTCTATTAACATTTTTATTGTTATAAATAATCCTAATCCTAAATATCCAATAGATGTAAAAGCCTTTGAACTTCCTATTATTGAAATCAAAGGATGAACTGGTCTTAATAAGATTTTATCAAATTCTCCATCCCTAATGTACTTTGGTCCTATATCATACAATGAATCAAAACAAAGGTCTGAGATTCCAATTGCTATTAATGTTATGCCATATAATAAAAGGACTTGTTTAAAGTTCCAACCTGCAATATTTTCTGTATTTTGAAATGTTATCCAAATAAATATAACTTCTACTGCTTGAGTAACTATTTGTGATATCATACCGGTTAGACAATCAATTCTGTATATTAGTAATTCTTTTACAGATGCTAAAAAAAATGATAAGTACAATTTAATATTGTCAAATACATTTCTCATTTTATCCTCCATTTATTGTTATTTTCTTTACTGAATAATTAAAAAATATTTTTGATATTATATATAAAATTAATGACCATACTATTAATTTTAATATTATAAAGCCTATTTCATTCAAAGGAATATTTCCTAAATAAATATTTATAGGAGTATATATAAATTCTTTAAATGGAAGTATATTTGCAAGTTTTTGAAACCATTCAGGGAACAATGTAAGTGGTGCAATTAATCCAGAAAAAATTGCTATAATTGATTGCCTTAAAATTTGCATTCCCCATATTGAATTTGTATAAAATCCGATTGTTCCAACTATCATTTGTATAAAAAATGATATTGGAAGTATAAGTATTATTACAAATATAAATAATAAAAAATTTATAAAGCTTACAGGAAGTTGCACACTCCAAAAAATTGAACATATTACAAATGTAGCTATTGAAATTGGAATTGCATATCCAATTTCTCCAATATATAATCCAAAACAATATTTAAAATATGATATTGGACTTAATAACTCTTTATTTAATTGGCCTTTTCTAATTGACTCTGCAATATCTTCGTTTATTCCCCATGTTGCTATCGCTTTTATTGAAATAACTAAAATATAGTATGTAACCATATATTCTATACTATATCCACCTGCATTGCCTGTTTGATAATATATCGCTTGCCATACAAAAACATAAACAACAACTTCTACTATCCTATTTAATGTCCATAAAAAGAAATTAGATTTATAAATAGAATATTGTTTAAAATGAACTCGTGCCAGTGCTAACCATGTTTCTAACATATTTTTACCCCTCTATATATTTCTTTTAATATATCTTCTAATTCTGCTTCTTTCATATGAATATCTACGATGTCCCCATATTTTGAAATCATTTCTACAATCTTTACAATTGTCATTTTTTCATGGTCAAATTTTATTTTAATATTTTTTTCATTTTCTTCTATAATTTCAAAATCCTCGTTATATAAATTTTCTGTTATACTTGCCTTTTTATTTTTTAAAATAATTTCAGCTGAAACACTATTCCCATATGTATCTTTAAATTTTTGTTTTTCCCCATCAAAGATTATTTGACCCTTATCTAATAATATTATTCTATCACATACATCTTCAATGTCTTTTAAATCATGTGTTGTAAGTATTACTGTTGTATTTTTTTCTTTGTTTATATCTCTAATAAATTTTCTAATATTCTCTTTTACTAAAACATCTAATCCGATTGTTGGTTCATCTAAATAAACTATTTTAGGATTATGCAAAAATGTTGCAGCAATTTCACATCTCATTTTTTGTCCTAAACTTAGGTTCTTTACTTGTTTTTCTAATAAATCTTCTAACTGTAATAATTCAGTAAATTGTTTTAAATTTTTTCTATATTCATTTTCTGGAATTTTATACATTTTTTTAATTAGTCTAAAAGATTCAATTACAGGCAAATCCCACCATAGCTGTGTTTTTTGTCCAAAAACAGCACCTATATTTTTGTTATTTTCTATTCTTTTTTCATTTGGTACAATTCCATCTACTATAACTTGTCCAGATGTTGGTGTTAATAATCCTGTGAGCATTTTTATTGTTGTTGATTTTCCTGCTCCATTTTCTCCTATATAACCTACTAATTCTCCTTCATTAATATTGAAATTTATATTGTTTACTGCTGTAAATTCTTTGTATTTGGGTTTAATTAGATTTTTTAAATATCCTATTAATCCATCTTCTTTTTCCATAATTTTATATTTTTTTACTAAATTTTTTACTTCTATTAATGGCATTTTTTATTTCCTCTCTTAATTTTGTTTTATAATATCATAACCAAAAAATTATTGCAATACTTTCAAATGTTAAAAAAAATCTTGTTTGTATAAAGTTTTTCTTGTGGTAGACAGGAATATAATAGTATTGGCAATTGCTTGAATGTGATTGAAACAATATTAAAATTTATTAAATCTTTTTTGGACAAGAGTTCACTTTAGTGGAAGGGAGTCCGAAAAAGATTTTAGAAATTGTTATATTGTGTATTGAACCGAAAGCAATTGCCAATACTATTATATTCCTGTCTACCACAAGAAAAACTTTATACATTAACAAAATTTTCTGAATTTGAATATTTTTTGTTATTTTAGAAATAATAATAAGGAATTTAAAAAATAAATTCATTCTGGTTTTTTGTTGGAGGTTTTATTATGGAAAAGAATCAAAAAATATGTTGTAGTGTAACAAGTTGTAAATATAACAACTTAGAAAATCGTTGTCAATTAGCAGAAATACAAGTATCACCTATTCAAGATTGTGATACTCAAAAAGCTGATGAATCAATGTGTGCAAGCTACGAATATGAAAAATAATTCAATAAAAAATTAAAAGGCTATAATTTTTATAAGTTTTTGTACTTATAAAATTATGGCCTTTTAATTTTTTATTTTCACTTTTTCTTATAATACTGTCCCATTTAGAACCAATGTCCCAAACAGAACCGTCCCCAAAAGGACACTCAAAATGACATTATTCTACTTCATCATTGCAATCTTCAAATTGTGAATTATATAATTTTGCATAAAAACCATCTTTTGCAAGTAATTCATCATGTGTACCCTGTTCAACAATATCGCCGTGATCCATAACTAAAATCAAATTCGCATTTTTAATTGTAGATAATCTATGTGCAATAATAAAACTTGTTCTACCTTCCATTAAATTATCCATAGCGGCTTGAATTTGTTGTTCAGTTCTTGTATCTATTGAACTTGTAGCCTCATCTAAAATCAATATTTTAGGGTCTGCAAGTATAACTCTAGCAATTGTTAGCAATTGTTTTTGACCTGCAGATATATTTGTTGATTCTTCATTAATTTTTGCGTCATATCCTTTTGATAATGTTTTAATATAATGATGTATATGTGCTGCTTTTGCTGCTTTTATTACATCAGAATCTGTTGCATCTGGCTTACTATATTTAATGTTTTCTTTTATAGTTCCACCAAATAGCCATGTATCTTGAAGAACCATACCAAACATTTTTCTAAGGTCTCCACGTTTAAAATCTTTGATATTGTGACCATCTAATAAGATTTCACCACTATTTACATCATAAAATCTCATTAATAATTTAACCATTGTTGTTTTTCCAGCACCTGTTGGACCAACAATTGCAATTTTTTGGCCATCTTTAACTTTTGCATTAAAGTCATTTATTATTGTTTTTTCTGGGTCATATCCAAAATGAACATTTTTAAATTCAATGTTTCCTTTTAAACCATCTGTTGATACTGGGTTCTTTATATCTTCAACTTCTTCTGGTTCTTCTAAGAATTCAAATATTCTTTCAGCAGCTGCAATCATTGATTGTATTGTACTTGATATTTGTGCAACTTGACCTATTGGCTGTGTAAATTGCTTGTTATATTGTATAAAACTTTGTATATTACCAACTGTTATTCTTCCTTTTACTGCAAAATATCCACCTAAAATTGCTACTGCAACATATCCAACATTACCTACAAAGTTCATTAATGGATGCATTAAACCTGATAAAAATTGTGAACGCCATCCTGATTTGTATAACTCTTCATTTTCTTTTTCAAATTCTTTTATTGCTTGTTCTTCTCTTCCGAAAACTTTAACAATATTGTGTCCACCATAAACTTCTTCCACTTGGCCATTTACATGCCCTAAGTATTCTTGTTGTTTTACGAAATATTTTTGTGATTTTCCTATTACTTTTTTAAGTATTACTCCTGATATTGGTAATATTAATAAACTTACAATTGTCATTTCCCAACTTATTGAGAACATCATTACTAATATCCCTAAAATTGTGAAAACCGATGTTATAATTTGTGTAATACTTTGGTTTAGTCCTGTACTTAATGTATCAACATCATTTGATATTATTGACAATACTTCACCATTTGTTTTTTTGTCAAAATATTTCATTGGCAATTTATTTATTTTTACTGTTAATTCATTTCTAATTTTATATGTTACTTTTTGTGCAACACCTGCCATAATGTAGCTTTGAATCATTGAAAATAACGCACTTACTCCATATAGTCCTAATGCAAATAAGATGATTTTTCCTATTTTGGCAAAATCTATTCCACCAGTTCTGTTTATTTTATTCATTAATCCTGTATATATTTCTGTTGTAGCATTTCCTAAGATTTTTGGTCCAACAATACTAAATATTGTACTTCCAATTGCAAATATCATTACAATTATTATTGCTATTTTATAACTTGATAGTCTTTGACCTAACTTCTTTGTTGTTCCTTTTACATCTTTTGCTTTCTCTACTGGTCCGTGTCCACCTGGTCCACCGCCCATTGGTCCGCGTCCTCTCATTCTTGGAGGTTTATTTGTTGTTTGATTATTACTCATGTTCTTTACCTCCTTCTCCCATTAATTGATTATTTTCAGTTCTTAAATTAGAATCTTGTAAGTTTAGTTCTTCTGCTGAAAGTTGTGATAATGCAATTTGTTTATATGTTTCATTAGTTTTGATCAACTCTTCATGTGTTCCTTTTCCTACAACTTTTCCATCTTCTAATACTATAATTTGGTCAGCATTTAAAATTGTATTAATTCTTTGTGCTACAATAATTACTGTTTTGTCTTGTGTCTTTTTAGCAAGTTCTGCTCTTAAAATACTATCTGTTTTGAAATCAAGTGCAGAAAAACTATCGTCAAATACTAATATTTCTGGATCAATTGCTATTGCTCTTGCAATTGATAATCTTTGCTTTTGACCACCAGACACATTGCTTCCGCCTTGTGCAATTGGTTCTTGATATTTTTCCGGTTTTGATTCAATAAATTCAGTTGCCTGTGCTATTTGAGCAGCCACAATCATTTGCTCGTCAGACATGCTTGGATTTCCATATTTTATATTAGATTCTATTGTTCCAGAGAACAATATTCCTTTTTGTGGTACAAATCCTATAATTTTTCTTAGGTCTTTATTTGATATATCTTTAATGTCAACACCATCTATCAAAAGATTTCCTGATGTTATATCATAAAATCTAGGTATCAAATTAACAATTGTAGATTTTCCACTACCTGTGCTTCCTATTATAGCAGTTGTTTTTCCTGGTTCTGCAGTAAATGAAATATCACTTAAAACCTCTTCATCACTATCTGGATATCTAAATGAAACATTTTTAAATTCAACAAGTCCTTTTTTGTTTGGATTTAATTTTTTAGGTTCTTTACTATCTTTTATCGCTTCATCTGTTTCGATTATTTCATTTATACGATTTGCAGATACTGATGCTCTTGGTAACATTATTGAAACCATTGATATCATTAAGAAGCTCATTACAATTTGCATTGTATATTGAATAAATGCCATCATATTTCCAACTTGCATTGTTCCATTATCAATTCCATGTGCTCCAACCCACACGATTAACAATGAAATTCCATTCATAATTAACATTAATGTTGGCATCATAAAACTCATTGCTCTGTTAACAAAAAGGTTAGTTTTTGTTAAATCAACATTTGCTTTATCAAATCTTTTTTCTTCTTTCTTTTCTGTATTGAATGCTCTAATTACTGGTAAACCTGTTAAGATTTCTCTTGCAACTAGGTTTAGTTTATCAATTAATTGTTGTAATTTTTTGAATCTTGGCATTGCAATTATAAATAATGTTGCAACTACAAATAATATTGCTAAAATTGCTACACCAATAATCCATGCCATTGAATTGTCACTTTGATTTAATACTCTTAAAAATCCTCCAATACCTATAATTGGTGCATATACAAGAACTCTAAATAGTATTGCTATTAACCCTTGAATTTGTTGAATATCATTTGTTGAACGTGTTATTAAAGATGCTGTACTATATTCTGAAAATTCTTTGTTTGAAAATCTAAGTACTTTTTTAAATACTTTTTCTCTTAATGTTTTTGCAAGTCTTGCTGCAACTCTTGCAGATAAACACATAATTGATATTGCAGATATCATAATTATTAATGATATTCCTAGCATTTTTAATCCTGCCATTATTATGTATTGATTTTGTATGCTGTCTGTATTTATTCCTATTGCTTTGTATTCATTTTTAACTTCTTGTATTGCCGCTTGTTCTAATATGCTTTCTTGCATATCATCAATTTTTTGATTTACTGTTTCTAACATTTGGTCTAGTTGCTCTTTTGGCATTTTCTTAATTATTTCAATTAAACTCATATTTTGTAACATTACCTTTTGTTGTTCTGGTACTTGTGTTAGCATTTGTTGTTTCATTTGTTCAGCTGTATCTTCATTTTCTAATGTACTAAGCATCATTAGAGGTTTTGCCATTAGTAAATTTATTTCATCTTGTTCACTACTACTTATCTTTTTTATTTTATATAATGATTCATTTTCTAATGCTGGATATTTTTTTACTAATTTTTCATATTCGGCACTATCTAAATTATCTTTTGATATTTCCTCATATGATGCTAAAATTTTGTCGTCTTCCTCTGTAAATATTAGCATATTATCCATTTCTGATTTTCTTATTACTTCTGGTGCTACATTTTCAATTCCACCATTTTGGATACCTACATTGACTATTTTTGATGTGTAGTCTGGTAATGTTAAATCTCCTGCTGCTTGAACTATTAATAATAGTACTATTGTAATTACTGATATCCATGATTCTTTTAAATTTTTTAATACTTTAAACATGCTTTTCTCCCTTCATAATTCCATATTTCAAATATTCAATTTGTTTTAAGAATTTTTCTCTTGCTTCTTCTTTTGAATCATATTTGAATCTCATTACAATTGCTTTCGTTGTTACTGTAAATAAGATTTTTTCTACAATTTCAAATTCTTCTTTTGAATTTACTCTTAAATTTGAGGTATCAATATACTCATAAAAATCCTTTATTTTTTTAGGCCTTTCTTCTACAAATTTTTTGAATATTTTACCATCATCACTTGTTTTTAAGTTTCCAAATATTTTTCTGTAAAATTCCATATCTTCGTTTTTTATCAGGTTATTATCTACACAGTCATACATTGATATAAAAATTTTAAATATGTCACCTTTAGATTTTATAACTTTTTCCTGCATTTGTGCATTCATTTCTTTAAAATGTATATTTAAAATATACCCGTAACAAATCTTCTTTACTTTCAAAATATTGATAAAAACTTCCTCTTGCAATATCTGCATCTTCTACAATATTTTTTATTGATGTCTGTTCAAATGGTACTCGCGCAAATTCTTTTTTTGCTGCTTTTATTATTTTGTCTTTTTTTTCTTCTGGCAACTTTACAAATGTTTCTTTTGGCATTTTTTCACCACCTTTTATTATCATTTTTTACTATTGTCTTTTTCTCTTATAGTGACAAACTATTTTTTTGTTCATGTCTGTATAAATTATTTCAAAAAATAAAATGACACTGTGTCATTATTATAAGTGACACGGTGTCATTTGTCAATATTTTTATTGTATCTTTTTTGTGAATTCTTTGTGAACATTAATTATAAAATATTCAAAATCTCATCTATTTTAGATACAGTATAATATTTAATTTGTTTTTGTCCTTCTTCAGTTTCTAATTCACAATATTCGTTATAATATTCATTTTTCCAAGGTATTAGTGTATTATCTATATCAAATATTACTCTTTTTATCATCTCATCTAGTATAATCAATTTTATAAAGCATTAATCAAAAATTGATTATTCCCTTTCTACAAATTAAATCACTACATTTTTCTAAATACGCCACATACTTTTCCCAAAATCTCACAATTTGGAACTATTATTGGGTCCATTGTACTATTTTCAGGTTGTAATCTTATATAATCTGTTTCTTTATAAAATGTTTTTACAGTTGCTTCATCTTCTATTAATGCAACAACAATTTCTCCATTGTTTGCATTACTTTGTTTTCTTACTAATATGTAATCACCATCTAAAATTCCTGCCTCTATCATACTTTCCCCTCTAACTGTAAGCATAAAACAGTCAGAATTTCCAACAAAGTCAATTGGAATTGGGAATGTATCTGTTACATTTTCAACTGCTAAAATAGGCATACCTGCTGTTATTTTTCCAACAACTGGTACCTCTACTAATTCCTTTTGAGTATAGAAGTCTTTTGTTGATGTTTTCTTTGATTCACCATCTGTTCCTTTTAATAGTCTTAATGTTCTACCTTTTTTATCTTGTTTTTTAATATATCCTTTATCTTCTAGTCTAGCTAAATATCCATGTACTGTAGCTGTTGAGCTTAATCCTACAGCTTTTCCTATTTCCCTAACTGATGGTGGATAGCCCACACTCATAATTTGTTTTTCGATATATCTTAATATTGCTTTTTCTCTTACATTTAATTCTGGTCTTTTTCTTGGCATAAAACTCACTCCATTTCTCATTTTTGTACATAATATCACACAAACAAAAAAATGTCAAACATAAATTTGCTTTTTTTAGAATTTTTTTAGGGAAAACTTTTTTAATTTCCCCTAAAATCATACTTCAAATATTAATCTTCTTTATTTAAATCTTTTTCCTTTTGAACGTTTTTTCTTTGGCTTTTCTTCTTCATATTCTTCAAAATCATTATTTTCTTCTATATTTGAATCATTATTATTATCATAATTATTAAAAGAGTCATTTTCATTAACATCATTATCTTCAAAAAATCCTCCATATGGTATAAAAGCTTCATTTTTCTTATTTTTCACTTTACTTACTACAATTATTATTATAACAATTAGTACAAGCACCGCAACAGTTGAAATTATAATGATATTTTTAATTTTATTTGTATTTGTTTCTTCTTGATTTTCTACAGATTTATTTACAATTATTTGATATGCAACGTTTTTGTCTTCTGTATCTCCTTTTACAAGAATTGTAATTACATTTTCTCCATCTTGTAAATTTTCATTTCCTGTTATTTCAACATTTGCATTTTCCTCTGTTGCAATTGCCTCTATATCAAGTTTGTCAAGATTTTCTTTTAATTCTATTCTATATTCATATACATCAGTTTGAAATTGTGGTTGTAGTTCCACACCTGCAATTGATAATTTTGTTAGTCCAAATGCTTGTGCTGTTGGATCCTCAACTTCATCTTCTGATGTTGTTTCGTTTGTAGTTTCTTCTGTTGTTTCATTTTCTGTATTATTATTGTCTTTAGCTTTTCTTGTTACATTTACAGTATATGTTTTTTTAGTTTTTCCATCTTCAGCTGTAACAACTACGCTAAATGTATTTGTACCTTCTTTTAAAGTTTTCTTTCCTGTTCCAGATATTGTTTGTCCACTTTGGCCTTTATTCGCATATATTTCTATTGATTCTACATTATTTGGCACTTCTGTACTATATGAAGTTTTATTCGCACTAAATCCTGAAAAATCATTTGGTCTAATTCCTAAATTTGATAATGTTGCTATATTTGATTTTGTTGTTGAAGCAGTATTGGTGTTTGTATTTGTATTTTTATTTTCTCCTGAATTATTTGTAGATGCTTTTGCAACAGTAATATTTATACTTTTACTTACATTTTCTGCATCTTTCGAATTTATGTCTGTTATATCACCTATTAAAGTTATTGTATATTTTGTTCCTACTTGACCTGCTATAAACGATATGCTTTTAGAAGCTGACGCATTTGAATTTGAATTAGTATATCCATATATTGTTTCTGATTTTCCAGCACCTTCTAATTTTAAATTCCACGCACCTGATGTTACATTTGCAGTAACAGTAACCGTTTGACCTTGTTGAGGTGACTGTGTATTTGCAGATAATGAAACACTTGATGCCTCTACATTTGTCATCTTTAAAAATATTGCCATTGCTGATATAAAAATTAATAATATCATTTTTTTTATAATCTTTTTCATAAATTACCTCTCTCTTTTTATATTTGAATATCAGAAATATTTAATAAATATTTCTGTATTGCTAATAAATCTGCTGTATTAATTTTGTCATCATTATTTGTATCTCCAGCAGTTCTACTATATCCGATTAAGTTTTCTATTGAAAGTAACTGTTTCTGTACAGCTAATAAGTCTGCTGTATTAACTTTTCCATCCCCATTACAATCTCCTTTTTTTACAACAGTATACTTATTTTCAACAATAAATCCAGTTGCCATCAAGTCATTACCACCATTTAAATAACTACCATCAGCTTTAGTTATTTTAGCAGATCCACCAAAAGCATTCAAAATATCAAAAGCTATTACATTTGGAGTAACCATAATTATATTATTGGCCTTATCTATTTTTACATTTGCTGTATCATTTCCTGAATTGCTATTTCCACCATTATTATCTCCATTGTTATTATTGCCATTACCATTGTTACCATTATCATTAACAGGCACCAAATATAACTTATATTGGATCTCACCATCATATGTTTCTCTTGCAGCATAACCAACTACGCCATTAGACTTTCTAACTTTGTCCCAATAAGTTCCTCCAACCTTTGAAGTTGCCTTTTCAAGTCTTGTAACAATTTCATCTTTATATAGCCAACCAACTGTTGTAGAACCATTTGGATTATTTCTAATTCTAAGAGTTTGGTCAACATTGACTTTAACAACATCAACATCTGTAGAACTTGAACCATTTGTATCAGGTCTACTACAAGCGTCACCTGGCATATTTTCATATACTGGTATAATAAATGTATGTGATGAAGACATTGCATTTATATTAATATATGTATTTCTTAATGTTGTTCCTTCACTTTGTGCTGCTAAAATATTTTGCATATATTGATTTGAATACAATCCATTAGTTGCTTCAACATCAAATTTTTGTAAATACAAGTTATTTTGGCCTTTATGAATATAATTATTAGCCAAGAAACTAATTCCACCATCAATTGACTTATCCAAACTTGTCCATCCATATTTTTTTGCTGTTGCTAAACCATTTAATAATATCTCTTGTGTTGAATTTCCTGATGCTCCTCTATTGAAGACATTATAATATCCTACATATTGACCATTATAACCATTTCCAGCTGTTAAAACTGTTCCAGTTTTTCCTTGTTCTTGTATAATTCTTGCAACTATATAATATGCATTAACATTATTTTTATTTGCTGCATCAACTATACCTTGTTCATGTCCTGCAAGAAATGTTCCATTTACCATTGATTTTACAACATTTACATCTGAACCAGAATTTGTTAGTTCCTCAAATTGAAATATATCAGATGCATTTAGTGAATTTCTTGGGTCCATCATATATTTTATACCTTGCTCTGAAACACATCTCCAGCTACCATTATCATATGCTCTGTCTCCACATATAGAACAAATCCAAGCTCCTTGATATCTTGAATTTTTATATACTAGGTTTTTGGGAGAGCCACCATGTCCTACATATTCATTTGAAATTACTTCGTTCCAGTCTAAACCTGTATATAAGATTTTAAATTTCCAATTTGGATATTTGCTTTGCAATAATTTTATTCTATCTTTTATTCCTGGATATTTTGAATCATTTATGCCATTTATGTCTGTGCTTACACTCTGACTTACAGCATATGATTCATTATGATTTATAACTGATATTAATATACCTGTAATTATTGATAAGATTAAAACAATTGATATAATTCTTCGTATCTTGTCCATTTGTTTCTCCTCCATTTTTATCTATTCGTGTATTTTCAATTTTTTATGCATTTGTTAGTTCTCTTCTTCGTGTTTTTTGTTACTTTTTCCCATTTTTTCGATATAATTATATCATTGTGTGTTTTTTTAGTCAATGAATTTTCGTAATGTAATATAAATGTAAAATAAGAGAAAATCTATCAAAAAAATTTTCTCCTATTTCATTTTTTACTGTTTTATTAATTTTTTCTTACTCTCTTTTTCTAATTGTTTTAAACTCTTTTCGGGTGTAGGCAAATCCTCTGGCATAGTTCCGTCCTGCCTCTTCGATTGCTTTTCTAACTATTTTTCCTATTTTGTTATGAGTTACGCATGCTTCTTTTTCGGTTTGTGTATTATCTCTTTTTAATTTTTGCTCTGTTTGAGAAATTCTAAACAAATTTGCTATAAGCTCAACACTTCCCATATTGTCCAAAATATCTTCCCTATATCTTAGTCCTTTTCTTCTTGCAATATCATCTGCTGTTTCCCCATTATATAATCCTTTATACCCTGCATTATGAAATTTATCAAAATTTTTAACTCCTGCATTCTTTGCAGTTTGATTAAGTGAATAGTTTCCTTTTCTTGTTAAATTTCTTTGATAAAATCTTTTTTCATCTTCTGTTAATAAGCTATACTCTTTTTCACTAATTTCTTGTTTTCTAGTTTGAATTGCAAAATATGTTTGGGCTAGTGCTATTACCTTTTTTCTACTATCTCCATTTTGAGCTATTAAATAACATGCATAACGAGTTAGTTTATAGTCTTTAATTAATACTTCTGCATTATTAGCACGTTTTGACAACTTCCTGACATCAGGAAAATGTTCATTCACGCTAATATTGCTATTTTCACAAGCTTCCTTAGCTTTATTTATTACCTTTTCAAAATTTTCCCATTTGTTATACTCCAGTATCTTCATCATTTCCCTTGCATACCAGAATTCAATTCCATTTTCATCAATATGCTTGATGTTCTCAAAACTTTGATTACTATCCGTTCTTTCATCCATTATAATCATCTCCTAATCTTTTATTAAATTTAACGCCATTGTATCAAACATATGTTTATATGTCAAGCACTTTTAAATAAAATTTTACTTTTAATTTCAAAAATATTTTTACCCAGTTCAAAAAATTAAAGCAACAAAATTAACATAAAAATATAGACACATATAAAA
>ENA-OOWV01001133-OOWV01001133.1-human-gut-metagenome-genome-assembly--contig:-NODE-1133-length-18329-cov-7.927766_pt1 | contig 18329 bp, 19 predicted proteins | sample MGYA00241584_ERZ501337 | MGnify/ENA primary metagenome ERZ501337 (study PRJEB25962, sample SAMEA2042744) | human gut metagenome | biome: human gut; feature: human-associated habitat; material: faeces... | reverse complement strand
GGGTGAAATATTTGCTTATAAACTTTTAAGGTGATTTTATCATAAATTAAATACACTGATTTTTACTGATATATTTACATAATATAAAATATGTGCTATAATAAAAATATATTTTGAATTGATGAATATATGATTTTATTTCAAAAAATATTATTTTTAAGGAGGACAATTTTATGAGAACATTTGAAATGGAAATCACAGTTCCTGAAGTAAATGGTGGACGGTGTGTTCCTATTCCAGAAAGTGAGCTGGAGTGCAGAATAGACCCTAGTACTTTTGCAGGTGCATGGATAGAAGAATATGAGCCAACCTCAGGAAAGCAGAAAATGACACTTGATTTATATCAGGATGCAAAGGCTAAAGACAGGTTATATGCATTTACTTGTATGACAATTGATCCATCCATTAAAGATGGTAAAATAGTGTATAAGAAAGGGTTGCCAATAATAGCAAATTTTTCTTACAGCCAATGGGCAAAGATGCTGAAAGATTATAATCCGAGTCGTAACAGCAGGGTGATGATACGAACAGAGTATGCGTGTAGAAATCTGTTTATCATCAAGAACTTGATAGAGTCTGGATATAAAATTGCAGATGCATGGAGAGAAGTATGTGATGATTCCAAAAATATTGGACATTATTATGATGTTAATTATGCTCGTAATGATCCAAAAAACGACTATGAACCAACAGGTAGCAGTGAAATTTGTGGATTTTGTGATTTAGGAAATGCTTGGAAGTTCATTGCAGAAGATCCATGGGAAGAACATTCATGGGATGAAACTCCAGCTCCATGTGAGGAAGGTACTGGCTTTTGGGTTGCTGGTGGTTTTTGCAAGCGCAGTGGTTCTTTCGGTCCTGTGGCTGAACTGTGGTACTGGTCCTACAAATATTATAATTACCCATTAAATGGCGTTGCTATGCTTGCAATGGACTAATATATTATTTTCAAGAACGAGATGGAATCTGCTTTGCAGGTTCCATTTTTAAAGTTTATAGAAAGAAGAACGTGTACATTTATAAGAGAAAAAGTACAAATTAATTTTTAGAAAAAATACAAAAAGAAGAAAATATATAAAAAAAGAACGTATTCCAAAAATGGATGCAGTTATAGAATTATAAAAAAATTTATCTAAAATAAAAGAATTATTTATAAAATATGATTTTTAGTGCATAAACCCAAAACAACCTCATATACATTTATAAAGAAAAACTGTAAGGAGGTAAAAAATGATAGAAGCACAAAGAGAAAACTTAAATATAAATAAATTAATAGCAGAAAGAAAAGAAATCATATTAGCAGAGGGAGATATGATAGTACCAGATTCAAAGCCAGACATTTTAAACACAATTGGTACAAGTGGTATAGCATCAATATATAAAAAAGAGGTGCAAAATGAAAAAGTGAGACTGGATGGAACGGTAAATGCGTACATAATGTATATGCCAGATGGGGCAGATGACACAGTAAGAGGGCTAAACACAAGTGTTGAATTTTCAGAAAGTTTGAATGTTCCAAACTGTCAAGAGGGAATGAATGCAATTTCTGATGTTAAGATAAAATCAATAGAAGCAAAGGTGATAAATGGCAGAAAAATTGGCATTAAGGCAACATTGGAAGTTAACTTGAAAATTTATTCAAATGATAATGTTGAGATAATAAATGAAGTTCAAAACGAAGATGATGTTCAAATTTTAAAGGAAGATTTAAAATTAAATTCATTGGTGGGAACAGGGAGTACAAAGATTTATGCAAAAGATAATATTCAAATTGATAATATGGATAATTTGGCGGAGATTTTACAAGCACAGGTATGTTTAGTTGATAAGGATATAAAAATCAGTTATAATAAGGTTTTGACTAAAGCAGAAGCGGAAATAAAGATAATGTATCTAACTGAAGACAATAGAATAAATATTGTTACATATAAAATACCGGTTGTTGGATTTATTGATATTCCAGATGTGTCAGAAGAAAATATATGTGATGTAAATTATGAAATTAAAAATATAATTATAAAACCTAATTCACAAGATGAGCATTCAATATATGTCGAAATAGAAATAGAAGTAACTTGCTGTGCATATGAAGAAAAGCAAATCAATTTGATTCAAGATATGTATAGCCCAACTCAAAACTTGAATTTTGAGAAAAAGCAAATTACAACAATGACTAGCAAACAAAATATTTCAGGTGTTAAGCAAATAAGAGAGAAAATTAATATGAGTGATATTGATGGTTTGAATTTGCTCGATGTAGAAACTACGCCAGTTATATTAAATGAAAATAAAATAAATACTAAAATTATGTATGAAGCAGAATTGAATATGAAATTTATTTTCGAAAACTCTAGAAAACAGATAAATGTTAAAGATGCAAAAATTCCATTTGAATATACAATTGAAAATCTTCAAAATGGAGAGTCATTAAATACAAATTGTGATATGGGAATAAAATCACAAGATTTTATAATTCAAGATGGTGGAAATATTAGTTGTAATGTGGATGTTCAAGCTGACACAAGTATGTATCGAACTGCAAATTTGAATATGATAGATAGCATAGTTGAAGACGGTGAGAGGGAAGAGCAAGATTATAGTTTGGTAATTTATGTTGTTAAAAAAGGTGATACTTTATGGGATATTGCTAAGGAATTTGGTAGTACAGTTGATGGAATTGCCAGAACAAATGGAATTGAGGATAAAAATAAAATATATCCAGGTCAAAAATTGTATATACCAAAATTTGAAAAAATTTCGGAAAAAGTGTATGAATAATTCTTTTATAGTATATAAATATGAAAGGATTTGCAACTATGAATAGTAAGATATATTCAAGACCAAGAATACGACTTCCAAAGATTTTCTTTTCGAATGGAGGAGATAAAAGTTTAAAGAGAAAACAAAAAATAGCAAAGATTTTTATAATAATGGTAATTGCATTTAGTACAGTTAAAATTGTATTAGATGCAATTTCTCCAATATTTAATGCATTATGCGAGGATAAAGCAAAATCAATTGCAACAATAATATCTAATAATGAAGCAACAAATGTTATGAAAGACCATACATATGATGAATTATTTACAATTGAAAAAGATAATGATGGAAATATAACAATGATAAAATCCAATATAATTCCAATAAATGAGATAATATCAGATGTTGCAGTCAAAATACAGAATTCAATTAATAAGAGAGGGAGTGAAAATATAAAAATTTCAATTGGAAGTTTTACAGGTTCAAAATTACTTTCCGGCAGAGGCCCTGGAATTCCAATTAAAATATCGTCTATTGGCAATGTTGAAACAGATTTGCGTAGTGAATTCTCTGCGCAGGGAATTAATCAAACTATGCATAGGGTGTATTTGCAAGTTGATTGTGAGGTTTGTATTTTGACTCCTTACAATACTATTTCTGAAAAGGTCTCTAATCAGGTTCTTCTTATTGAGAATGTAATTGTTGGTAAAATTCCAAATACTTATTATAATCTTGATGGTATTGATTCTAGTAATGTTTTGGATATTATTGAATAAAAAATTTAACTAAATGAAAAAATTTGATTGATAACAATTCATATTCCTGATATAATCTATAAATAAGAATAACAAAGGGGAATCAATATAAAAATGAAATTTATAGTTCAAAGAGTTAAAAATGCGCAAGTAGATATAGAAGGAAAAACAGTTGGAAAAATAGAACAAGGATATATGGTTTTAATTGGAATAACACACACTGACACAAAAGAAGTAGCAGATTATTTAGTAAAAAAATTAATTAACTTACGAGTATTTGAAGATGAAAATGGAAAGATGAACAAATCATTAAAAGATGTTAATGGCTCATTGCTTTTGGTTTCTCAATTTACATTATATGCGGATTGTTCTAGTGGAAACAGACCATCTTTTACAGATGCTGCAAAACCTAATTTTGCAAATGAATTATATGAGTATATTATTGAAGAATGTAAGAAACAAGTTGAAATTGTTGAAACTGGTGTTTTTGGTGCTGATATGCAAGTTAGCTTAGTAAATGATGGACCCGTTACAATAATATTGGAAAAATATGTAAAATAATTTGACATAAAATATGAAGTGTGCTATAATAAAAGTGGTTTAACCAATAGAAATTTTATTTCCATCACCTAATAATGTGGTATTAGAAGATTTTAAGTATTTCATTGTTGGTTAAACGCGTGACTTATAATGTAATTTGGGGAAGATGGAATATTTAATTGTGATGGAAACTCTGCTTGATTAATTCAGGCAGAGAATTTTTTTGTAATAAAATAAAAAACCTCGGGAATATTAAAACTTCCGAGGTTTGTATATTTTGCATAAAAGCATATTATCTCTTTGAGAATTGTGGAGCTTTTCTTGCTTTTTTAAGACCGTATTTTTTTCTTTCTTTCATACGAGGATCTCTTGTTAAGAATCCGTTTGATTTTAAAGCAGGTCTGTATTCGATATTAGCAGCATTTAATGCTCTAGCAATACCATGTCTGATTGCTCCAGCTTGACCTGTAAATCCACCACCTTGAACTGAACAAATAACATCATATTTATCAGTTGTATTTGTAACTGTAAGTGGTTGTCTTACTATAACTTTTAAAGTTTCTAATCCGAAAAATTCATCAATATCTTTACCATTAATAGTAATTTTTCCAGATCCTTCAACTAATCTAACTCTGGCAATTGAAGATTTTCTTCTTCCTGTTCCAGCGTAAACTATTTTTTCTGATTTAGCCATATTATTTTACCTCCCATACTTCTGGTTTTTGTGCTTGATTTTCATGTTCTGCTCCAGCATAAACTCTTAATTTTTTAAGTTGAGTTCTTCCTAAAGAGTTGTGTGGTAACATTCCTTTAATAGCTAATGTCATAGCTTTTTCTGGATTTTTTTCTAACATTACTCTTGCTGGAGTTTCTTTCATTCCACCAATGTATCCTGAGTGGTGTCTATAAATTTTTTGATCCATTTTGTTTCCTGTTAAAATAACGTCTTTAGCATTTAATACTATAACGTGATCACCTGTATCAATATTAGGTGTAAATGTTGGTTTGTGTTTTCCTCTTAATAATTTAGCAGCTTCTGTTGCAACTCTACCTAATGGTTTGTTTGCTGCATCAATTATGTACCATTTGCTTTCTATTTCAGCCTTTTTTGGGCTATATGTTGTATTATTCATGGTAATAATTACCCTCCCTATTATTTTTATTTTTTATTTTTATATATGACATTTAAATTATAACTACCGGGGAGAAGTTCTAATTTAAATCATATTCTACATAATGCTTAAATATTTTATTACAAAAAAGCTGGTTTGTCAATGATTTTTGAAAAATTTGTGAAAAGTATTGATAAAATTTTTAATTATAATTATAATGTAAATATATTTTTTTATGTTTTCAAATTTTATATATTATTTTTTATACCTTGGTGTCGCAAACTTCATATCAAAAATACTAGTATGTAGTTTGCTCCAATTCGCACTCACATTCGTTCGTTTGATCGCTTACGCGGTATTTCAAAATAATATATAAAATTTGAAAAATAAAACATATTAAAAACAGTATTTTAATAATAATTATAATATAGAAGTACTAGGAGGTAAGATGATAAATATAGGTAGTAAAAAACGAGAAATAAATAATAAACCTAAAAAAGAAGGATTTATGCAAGGCGTTATTACACTAATGTTTTCACAAGTTCTTATAAAAATTTTAGGTTTAGTATATACATTATATCTAACAAATAGACAAGGTTTTGGAGATAAAGGAAATGGAATATGTGCAAGTGGATATCAAATATATGCACTACTACTTACAATATCTTCGATAGGAGTTCCAAGTGCAATATCAAAATTAGTATCAGAAAGAGTTGCAGTTGGAGACAACAAAGGGGCACATAGAATTTTTAAAATTGCGTTTGCAACATTTGCGGTAATAGGATTAGTTGGAAGTTTACTGTTGTTCTTTGGAGCAAATGTTATAGCAAATCAATGGTTACAAATACCAGATGCAGAAATGACATTGGTTGCATTATCACCAGCAATATTCTTTGTTACAGTAGCATCAGTTATGAGGGGATATTTTAATGGTAGACAAAAAATTAGTGTAGGTGCAAAATCTCAAACATTGGAGCAAGTTTTTAAAACATTGCTTACAATTATAGTTGTTGAAGTTGTTGCAATATTATCAAATGTTTCAACAGAATGGATGGCAGCAGGTGCGAATTTAGCAACAACACTTGCAACATTTTTAGGATTTAGTTATTTATTTTTATATTATAGGTCAGAAAGAAAAGAAGTTGCAACAGAAATTAAAAATACAGTAAATTATAAATATGAAAGAGTATCAACAATAATAAAAAGAATTTTGTTAGTATCAATTCCGATAACGTTAACAGCAATAATGTCATCAATAAATAAAAATGTTGATTCATTTACGGTTGTAAGAAATTTAAGGGCATTTATGCCAGAAGACCAAGCAACAGCTTTATATGGAATTTTAGGTGGAAAAGTTGATACTTTAACGAGTTTGCCTTTGGCGATAAATGTAGCTTTTGCGACAGCATTAGTTCCAGCAATATCAGCTGCTAAGGCTAGAAATGATAATAAAACAATAACAGAGAAAACATCATTTTCATTGTTGGTTTCAATGTTGATAGGTTTGCCTTGTACAGTTGGAATGTTTATTTTTGCACAACCAATTTTGAATTTGTTGTTCCCAAATGCAAATGATGGAGCATTAATATTACAAATTAGTGCATTGACTATAATTTTTACAATTTTAGACCAGACTATAAATGGGGCATTACAAGGATTTGGAAAACTAATGATTCCAACGATTTCATTAGCAACAGGAGTATTTGTTAAATTTATTTTTAACATTACATTGATTAAAATACCAAGCATTGGAGTCTATGGTGCAGCTTGGGGGTCAGTTGTTTGTCATTTAGTTGCATTTTGTATAGCATTTACAATGCTTAGAAAAAACATAAAATTAAATTTGACATTTTCAAAATTTGTTGTTAAACCAGTTTTTGCAACAGTAATTATGGGAATATGCTCATATTTTACATATTTAGCTTTAAAAGGAATAATAATTGAAAGGATGGCTACAATAATAGCAATAATTGTTGCTGCTTTAATATATGTATTAGCAATTGTTGTTTTAAAAGTTTTTACAAAAGATGAGTTCAAAATGATGCCTGCAGGTGATAAAATAGTTAAAATTCTAGAAAAAATTAAAATTTATTAGAAAAAAAGAAGGATTTTATCGAAAGTTGGCGAATAGAGTTATTAGTAGGTACAGTTATTGCTTAGTTCAGGCGATAAAAGTACATAAATATTCAATCTTATAGGAGGTAATTTAAATGAACAAAGCTGAATTAATCGCAGCAATAGCTGCAAAAACAGGTGACACAAAAAAAGTAGCTGAAGCAACAGTTAACGCATTCGTAGAAACAGTTACAGATGCATTAGTAGAAGGAGATAAAGTTCAATTAGTTGGATTTGGTTCTTTCGAAGTTAGAAAAAGAGCTGCTAGAAAAGGTAGAAATCCTCAAACTAAAGAAGAAATCAAAATACCTGCTTCAAAAGCTCCAGTATTCAAAGCTGGTAAAGCATTAAAAGATTTAGTAAATAATAAATAATTTGTGAATATATAAATATATGAATTCGTATAGGAGGAGACCAAAAATGGTCTTCTTTTTAAATTATAAAATTTGAGGTTAAAATTTATGCTTAAAAATTTTTGAAATTTTATTGACAAATAAGTGTATAAGGTGCTAAAATAAGTAACATAATAATAAAAACACATTGCGTTAGAACAATACAAAGCAATTGGAAGTCACTATTAGAGAAAAAGGGTCACCGGCTGAAAGCCCTTTAAGGTCAACCTAAATTGTGAAACACATTGGAGCAATTTTTATAAAGTGGAAAATATTTGCAAAGCAAATATTTTCAAGCTGGGTGGTACCGCGGAATTATTTCGTCCCTGCATTATGCAGTGGGCGTTTTTTGTTGTTCATTGCAAAAAAGTTGTCAAAAGGGACACCCTTTTTTGACAACAAATAAATTGTCAAAAAGGGGCGTCCCTTTTGACAACTTTTGGGAGGTAGTTAAAAATGAATGAGTACAAAACACATACTTGTAACGAAATCAGTCTAGAAGACGTTGGGAAAAAAGTTAGAATTGCTGGATGGGTGCAGACTATACGTGATTTAGGAGGGTTAGTATTCCTTGATATTAGAGATATGTATGGAATAACACAAGTTGTAACATCAGGAGAAGCGAAAGATGTTGATTTTGCATCACATATTCCAATTGAGTCAACTGTCACAGTTTATGGAACTGTAAAAAAGAGGGATGAAGAGACTGTAAATCCAAAATTAAAAACAGGTCTTGTTGAAATTAAAATTGAGGAGATAAAAGTTTTAGGTAAAAGAACAAAAAATATTCCTTTTGAAATTAACACAAACCAAGAAATAAGAGAAGATTTAAGACTACAATATAGATATTTAGATTTAAGAAATGAAAGATTACAAAATAATTTGAAGCTTCGTGCACAAGTTTTACAGTTTTTAAGAAATCAAATGCAAGAACAAGGCTTTTTGGAGGTTCAAACACCAATACTTACAAGTTCTTCACCAGAGGGAGCAAGGGATTATTTAGTGCCAAGTAGATTACATCCAGGAAAATTCTATGCATTGCCACAAGCACCTCAACAATTTAAACAATTGTTAATGGTTTCTGGAATTGATAAATATTTTCAAATTGCACCTTGTTTTAGAGACGAAGATGCTAGAGCAGATAGAGCTCCAGGTGAATTTTATCAACTAGATATGGAAATGAGTTTTGCAACACAAGAGGATGTTTTCCAAGTAATGGAACCAGTAATGTATAACACATTTAAAAAATTCTCTGATAAGAAAATTGCAGAATATCCATTTCCAAGAATAACATATAAAGATGCAATGCTTAAATATGGTTCTGATAAGCCGGATTTAAGAAACCCATTATACATTATAGATTTATCAGATTTCTTCAAAAAATGTACATTTAAGCCATTTATTGATAGAACTGTAAGAGCTATAAAAGTTGAAGGACATATGTCAAAAGGATTCCATGAAAAGATGTTAGCATATGCTATGTCAATTGGAATGCAAGGACTTGGATATTTAGAGGTTCAAGAAGATATGAGTTTTAAAGGTCCAATTGATAAATTTATACCAGATGACTTAAAGAAAACTTTAATAGAATTAGCTGATTTAAAACAAAATGATACAATATTCTTTATTGCTGATAATGAGAAGAGAGCTACAGAACTTGCAGGACAAATTAGAACTGAATTAGGAAACAGATTAAATTTAATAGATGAAGATGTATTCCAATTTTGTTGGATAATTGATTTCCCAATGTTTGAGTTAGATGACCATGATAAATTAGCATTTAGTCATAACCCATTTTCAATGCCACAAGGTGGTTTGGATGCATTAGAAAATCAAAATCCATTAGAAATACTTGCATATCAATATGATATAGTTTGTAATGGTATTGAACTTTCTTCTGGTGCAGTTAGAAACCACGATATTCAAATAATGTTGAAAGCGTTTGAAATGGCTGGTTACACAGAGGAAGAAGTAAAAACAAAATTTGGTGCTTTATATACTGCATTTCAATTTGGTGCTCCACCTCATGCAGGAATTGCACCTGGTATTGATAGAATGTTGATGCTTTTATCAAATTCAGATACTATTAGAGAAGTTATTGCATTCCCATTAAATAGTAAGGCTCAAGATTTAATGATGGGGGCACCTGGTAATGTAAGAAGAGACCAATTAAGAGATGTGCACATTGAAATTATGAAAAAATAGAGCATTTTATTATTGTAATTTTATGCATTTGAGTATATAATAAAATAGATTTTTAAGGAGGAGAGATAAGGTGAAAGTTAGTAAAGAAGAAATATTACACATTGCCAAATTAGCAGATTTGGAAATTAAAGACGAAGAAATTGAAAAATATGCACTTAATTTACAAGACATATTAGATTTTGCAGAAGTAGTAAATAACGCACCTGTTGATGGACTTGATGTTACAGTTGGTGCAAATGAAAAGAAAAATGTTTTTAGAAAAGATGAGATTAAGGTATTTGAAGATAATGAAGCATTATTGCAAAATGCACCATCAGAAGAACAACATATGTTTAAGATACCAAAAGTTATAAATTAATGTCCTTTTCGGGACGGTTCTGTTTGGAACATCGTGATAAAAAAGGACATCATTGAAAATGAATAGAGCTGTTATTTTATAAAATTTTAATGAGAAAGGGATTAATTAATTATATATAATTGATTATACGAAAATAGCATATGAATATAGGAATAGATATAGATGATACAATCACAAAAACTAGTGAAGAAACTGATATTTATGCAAAAGAATATACAGAAAGTATATTGAAAAGAAAATTAGAACTTCAAAATATAGAAATCTTTGATCCAATGTGGGCAAAACATTTATATAATTGGACAGATGAAGAAAATGATAAGTTTTGGGATTTATATTATGAAAAAATAATGGAAAATGTTAAACCAAAAGAAGATGCAGTTGAAGTAATAAATAATTTATCTGTAAAAAATAATATAATAATTATTACAGCTAGATGGGATAGAAAAAGTGGAATTATAGCAAAAATAACAAAAGAATGGCTAAAGAAAAATAAGGTAAATTATACAAAAATTTTTATTGGTCATACAGATAAAAGAAAAATATCAGAAGAATGTAAAATAGATGTATTCATAGACGATAGTTATAAAACTTGTGAACAAATTGCGGGACTTGGTATAAAAACATATATGATGGATTCTAGAATAAATAAAGCTTTAGAAGAAAAAAATTGGAAAAGAGTTTATTCTTGGAAAGATTTTGAAAAAGAAATGTCCATTTTGGGACAGATGTCCTAAAAAGAACCGTCCCCAAAAGGACATTCCAAAATAATAAGAAATAATAAGAGTGAAGGGAGAAAATGTGATGGATATAACAGAATTAACAGTACATGAATTGCAAGAAAAATTAAAAAACAAAGAACTTACAGTAGCGGAAATAACAAAAGCATATGTAGACAGAATAAATGACAAAGAAGAAGATGTACAAGCATTTGTTACAACACTAACAGATGAAGCATTAGAGCAAGCAAAAGATGTACAAGAAAAAATAGATAATGGAGAAATCAGTGGGGATTTCGCAGGCATTCCAATAGGAATAAAAGACAACATGTGCACAAAAGGTGTAAAAACAACATGTAGTTCTAAAATGTTAGAGAATTTTGTATCACCATATGATGCAACAGTTGTTGAAAAATTAAATGCAGAGAATATGATAGATTTAGGGAAACTAAACATGGATGAATTTGCTATGGGTGGTTCAACAGAATATTCATATTTTAAGAAAACAAGAAATCCTTGGAACTTAAACAAAGTACCAGGAGGTTCTTCAGGTGGTTCTGCAGCAGCAGTTGCAGCAAACTTAGTTCCATGGGCACTTGGCTCAGATACAGGTGGTTCAATTAGACAACCTGCAAGTTTTTGTGGAGTTGTAGGATTAAAACCAACATATGGACTAGTTTCAAGATATGGACTAGTAGCATTTGCATCATCACTTGACCAAATCGGTCCAATTACAAAAGATGTAAGAGATAGCGCAATGCTTTTAAATTTAATTGCAGGACATGACGAAAGAGATACAACATCAGCAGAAATGCCTAAAAAAGATTATACAAAAGCATTAAAAAATGATGTAAAAGGCTTAAAAATTGGAGTTCCAAAAGAATTTTTTGGTGAGGGTATAAATGCAGAAGTAAAGGAAACTTTACAAAAAGCAATAGAAAAATACAAAGAACTTGGAGCAGAAGTTGAAGAATTTTCACTAGACATTGCCCAATATTCACTAGCAACATATTATATAATTGCATGTGCAGAAGCAAGTTCAAACCTAGGAAGATTTGATGGAATTCGTTATGGATACAGAATACCAGAATATAGTAATTTAAAAGAATTATATAAAAAATCAAGAAGTGAAGGATTTGGAGAAGAAGTAAAAAGAAGAATAATCCTTGGAACATATGTGTTATCATCAGGATATTATGATGCATATTACAAAAAAGCACAACAAGTTAGAACATTAGTTATGAATGAATTTAACAAAGGATTTGAAAAATATGATGTTATATTAACACCAACATCTCCAACAGTAGCATTTGACATAGGTTCAAGATCAAACAATCCATTGGAAATGTATTTGGCAGATATTTGTACAGTATCTGTAAATATTGCAGGACTTCCGGGAATATCAATACCAGTAGGAGTTGACAAAGAAGGAATGCCAATTGGTATGCAATTAATAGGAAATAGATTCCAAGAAGAAACAATTTTAAATGCAGCATATACATTAGAGCAAGAAATTAAATTTAGAGAAAATCATAAACCAGAATTCAAAGGAGGTGCTGAATAATGTCAAGAAGTGATTATGAAGTTGTAATAGGACTAGAAGTTCATGCAGAGCTTTCAACAAAAACAAAAATATTCTGCTCATGTCCAACAGAATTTGGTGCAGCACCTAATACACATGTATGTCCAGTTTGTATGGCAATGCCAGGAACACTACCAGTATTAAACGAAAAAGTTGTTGAATATGCAGTAAAAGCAGGTTTGGCTACAAACTGTGAAATATCAAGAGATAGTAAAAATGATAGAAAAAATTACTATTATCCAGATTTACCAAAATCTTATCAAATATCACAATTTGATAAACCACTATGTGAACATGGATATATTGAAATTGAAACATCAGAAGGGAAAAAGAAAATTAGATTATTAAGAATCCACATAGAAGAAGATGCCGGAAAACTAAACCATGATGACTTTGGAGGAGGAAGTCTAGTTGATTTAAACAGAGCGGGAGTTCCTTTAATAGAAATGGTTTCTGAACCAGATTTAAGAAGTGCAGAAGAGGTAGAAGCATATTTAAGAAAATTAAAATCAATACTAGAATATATTGAAGTTTCAGACTGTAAAATGCAAGAAGGTTCATTAAGAGCAGATGTCAATGTGTCTGTTCATAAACCAGGAACACCTTTTGGAACACGTACTGAAATGAAAAATATGAACTCATTTAGAAGTATTACAAGAGCTATCGAATATGAAATTGATAGACAAATTGATGTGCTAGAAGATGGTGGAAAAGTAGAACAAGAAACATTAAGATGGGATGATGTATCTGGAAAAACATTTTCAATGAGAGATAAAGAAGATGCACAAGATTATAGATATTTCCCAGACCCAGATTTAGTTGCAATAAAACTTTCAGAAGAATATATTGAAAATATTAAGAAAACTCTACCAGAATTACCAGAGACTAGAAAAGAAAGATATTTAAAAGAATATGAATTATCTGAAAAAGATGCAAATATTATAACTGCATCAAAATATTTATCAGACTTATTTGAAAGTGCAATAAAAGTATGTAATAATCCAAAAGCAGTAAATAACTGGATTATATCTGATATATCAAGAATTTTAAATGAAACTGAAACAGAACCAATTGCTATCCCATTTGATGGAAATCAATTAGGAAAATTAGTTATTTTAATTGATAAAGGTACAATTAGTTCAAGTATTGGTAAAAAAGTTTTAACAGAATTATTTGAAAATCCAAGAGATCCAGAAGATATAATAAAAGAAAAAGGATGGATTCAAATTTCTGATGAAGGTGCAATTAAAGAGGTTGTTACTAAAATATTAGAAGCAAATCCACAATCAATTGCAGATTATAAAGCAGGAAAAGACAGAGCGTTAGGATTTTTGGTTGGTCAAGCAATGAAGGAAACAAAAGGAAAAGCAAATCCAAAAATGTTAAATGAGATATTCTTAGATGAATTGAATAAGTAAAAATTTTGTGTTTTTATAAACATTATAAAATTAAATTAGTAATAGAATTAAAGACTGGTTGTAATGTAATAACTAGTCTTTAATCGTCTTCTACATCTTTGAATAAAGGGTCATTAAAAAAATCACACAGTTCAATATTTAACCCTTCACAAATATGCAATAAAGTTGCCAATTTGGGACTTTTACTTTTTCCATAAAAAATACTAAAAACAGTTGAAAAAGATAATCCGGAATTGGTTGAGAGTTTATTTATAGTAATATTTTGTTCATTACATAAATTTATAATTCTTTGTTTTACAGCGTCTGAAAGTTGCATTGAAATACCTTCTTTTTTTTATATTTAAATTAAGTATAGCAAAATGGTAATAAAAACATTTACGAAAAATCGCAAATAAGTATTGACAGAATAAAAATAAAAATATAAAATAATATTGCGAAATATCGTAAATATTTTATAAGGAGAATACAAATGAAAAATAAGGGAATTACATTAGTTAGTTTGGTTATAACAGTTATTATTTTAATATTTATTGCTGGAATTTCAATAGCGACATTAAGTGGAGAAAATGGTATTTTTGAAAAGGTAAAAATATCAAAGGAAAAATATTCAATATCAGAAGCAAAAGAAAAGTTGGAATTAGCTATATCTAATCTTAGAATTGAACAAGAGGGAAAAGGGGAAAATTTAACAAAAGAAAATTTACCAAGAATAGATGATAATGAAATAAGTGTCGGAAACACAAGTAATTTTCCGGTTGAGATAATATGCAAAGACTATAAATTTAATGTTGATAGCAATTTTAACATAACTTATGTTGGAAAAGCTGATGGTACCGTTATTACATATACTACAACTCCAGAAGGATATACTAATAAAGATGAAATTAAAATATTAATAGATATAAAGAATCCAAAGGGAATAAAAACTATACAGCGTCCAAACGAAAATGATAAATTAATTGCTAATGGAGAAAAAGAAGTTGGGATTGATTATAGGGTAACCGCAAATGGAACTTATACTTTTAAGGTTGTTGATGTTGATAATAATGAAGTAATAAAGGATATTGTAATTGATAAAATTGATAAGGTTGAACCTAAGGATTTTGAACCTACAGTAAAAAATATTGGATTACATGGATTTACAGTAGTTTCTAATGCAGAAGATGGAGATGCTACAAATACTAGTACAAAAAGTGGAATTTATAGATATGAATATTATATAAAGAAGAGTGAGGATACGGAGTATATTAAATATGATTCTAATAGTGATAGTTATATTTTTTCTAATTTAGAAGGTGGAACTGAATATCAATTTTATATAAAAGTATATGATAGAGCAGAAAATTTTAAAAGCTCTACAATATTTAATCAAGAGACAGATTCAGTATTAAAAACAATATATATTGATAGTGTAAACGGAGACGATTTACAAGGTGATGGAACAGATATAAAACCATATTCAACTTTAGAGAAAATTTCGGAAGAAGGAATAATAGAAACAGGTGTAAAGTATAATGTGTATTTATCAGAAGGTAATTATGAATTAACAGAAAAATTATATAATTTGAATTGTAATAAACAAATTAATATATATGGAAAAAAAGAAAAAACAATATTAAAAGTAGGAAAAATTTTTGGAACATCTTTTCCTGAAGGAAGTGATAAATATTCTTTGAATATTTTTAGATTGATATGGGAAGGTACTTCAATGGGAACAAATACTATTAGTGTCAATACACCAATGAAATTATATAATATAGTTTTCATATATCCATCTGTTACTCAGACAACTGTTGGAGGTGCATATTTTTATGATGTGAATGGTGTTTATATGGAAAATTGTACATTAACAAAAAGATTTTATGGAATGGTAACTGGATGGAAAGAGGTTGATTCTGGATTTATTAGGGGAAATAACAAGGTTATTAATAGTTATGGAGGTTTTAAATCTGGATATAATACAGTAGATAGTATGTGGAATTATAAAACCAATTATATAACTCAATATGAGCCTAAAGTAGATTCAACTACATATAGAATAACAGATGATGAAAGTAAATGGAAAAATGTAGGAACTGGTACAAATCCAGATGGAAGTCAAGCTAATTTAGGAGTATATGGAGGAGAATATTCTTGGGATAATTAAAAAGAAGAACTTAGTTTTATATTAATTGAACTAAGTTCTTTTATTAAAGAAAAAATAAAAGATGGAAAGTTTAAATAATTTGTTTTTTTATTCCATCAACAACAAAACCACAAATAATAAACTCAATACCGAAAATAAGGCTCAATCTAAATAAAATAAAACCAATAGTAAAAAGTATAGGAATTGTAAAAGAAAAATTATATGTAGTAAGGATTGCAAGTGAGGCTAGGCAAATTATAAAACAAAATCTTAAACCGTAACTCATAATTAATTTTGTTAATTTATCTAGACTTTTAAAACTATTTAAAACTTTTTTTAACATAATCATCACCTATATAAATAATAGCATTGATATATATAAACATCAATGGTAATTTATACTAGTAGTATTTTTTGAGTTAAACCTCACTACATTTCAGTAAGAAAATTTCAAGAATTTTTTTTACTAAACTGTAACTTCAATAACCAAAAAATATAGAAAATCTATTGTAAAAAAAATAAAAGTTTGAGATAATATATATAGTGATTTATATAAAAATATACAGGGATGAATTATATAATACACATACGATGAAAGGAAGTAAAGTTAATATGGCTGATAAATATAATGAACTAATAAATACAATGATAGAAAAAGGAGCAGATCCTAAAATTTTTGATATGCCAGTAATAAGAGAAAGAATAGAAAATGGCATGATTAAAGATATGTCTGTAAATAGTGATGGAACTGTTGACTTTAATGGATATCATATGAAAAAAATAAAAAAAAATAAAGGCTTTACTATTGAAAGATTAGAAGAAGGCAAAGGAGAAGTTCATTATGCTATGGATGATCCTATTGGAGATAATGGATATGCTTTGTATAAAATGATTGCCGAAAAGATTTCAATAAACGAGTATGGTATTGAAGAAAAAATGGAAATAAAAGAAGACGAAAGTACATCTAAAAATAATTGGGAAAATGAAACGTTTGATAAAATAAAAGCACCAATAAAAATACAAATTATTAGAAAAGATGGAAAAATTTTGAAATATGATATTAATGAAAACGAATATTCTGAAAAATATGATGATGGAAATTGGAAAATTGAAAGTGATCCAATAAAAAATGAATATTCTTCTAATAAAAAAATAAAAGATATTGTATTAAAATTTGAGGCTAATGTACAAAAATATACTGAAAAATATCCGCAATTAAAAGAATATTACTCAAAAAAAAGAAATGAGATATTGGATGATTTAGATAATAAACAAGAAAAATTGATTGCCCAAAATAATTCATTGAAAGATAATAATAGTAGATTACAAAAAATGTTGGGAAAAACATTACGATTTGCAGAAAAGGTTAGAAATAGCGTTGTTGGGAAGATATTTTTCGGAAAGAGTGCTAATGAAATTTTAGGAGAGAAGACTAAAAATGTTGCTTTTTTAGAAGATGGTGAAAATGAAAGAGATTAGTTTAAAATTGTGTGATAAAGTTAAGTTTGGTATAGTTATAAAAACAAAAAAGAATTTCTATTAAGTAAGTAGAAATTCTTTTTTAAAACAAAAACTATGCATAATTTTCATTTTTTTGCCTAAGCATTAGCTGCGTTTAATTTTTTTGATAAACTAGATTTTTTTCTAGCTGCTGTGTTTTTTACTATAACACCTTTTGTACAAGCTTGATCGATTTTTCTTGTAGCCTCTGAGAATAATGTTTTAGCTTCTTCCATGTTTCCAGCTTCAATAGCTTGTTCGAATTTTTTAACAGCTGTTTTATATGCAGATTTTATCATATTATTTCTTAAAGTTTTCTTTTCAATTACTTTAACTCTCTTTTTTGCTGATTTAATATTTGGCATGTGTTTTGCACCTCCTCTTAGTCTATTTTCATTATAACATTGACTATTTTACCATAGATTTCCTGTTTTGGCAAGAGATTTACAGAAAATTATTTTTTTTCATTATCTTTTTCAATTTTTTTATGTTCTTCAGGAATTACAATATTTTTCGGTTTATTATCACTTGATTTTGGCTTGCCAGAATTTAAATGGTCATAAACACCAGAAATGTTTAAGTTAGAACCATCACCATCAACTATTTCTATTTTCTTTTTTTCTTCACTCATACGAATTACCTCCGATTTTTTATATACAAATATTACCACAAAATATTTGAATTTGCAATAAAAAACCGGAATTTTCATTTGAAATGCAACAAAAATTTTAGAAAAAAGTAAATGAACAGT
>ENA-OOWV01001119-OOWV01001119.1-human-gut-metagenome-genome-assembly--contig:-NODE-1119-length-18461-cov-2.205911_pt1 | contig 18461 bp, 14 predicted proteins | sample MGYA00241584_ERZ501337 | MGnify/ENA primary metagenome ERZ501337 (study PRJEB25962, sample SAMEA2042744) | human gut metagenome | biome: human gut; feature: human-associated habitat; material: faeces... | reverse complement strand
TACAGAAGGAATCACAAAGATTACAGCAACCGATATCAAATACGCGAAAGCATTGGGAAGAAGTATCAAACTTCTTGCTTCCAGCTACAAGACAGGAGACAGTTACTGTGCACTGGTAGCACCGTTTATGCTGGCACCGGAACATCCGCTGTACAATGTCAATGATGTATTCAATGCAGTGTTTGTACATGGCAATGTACTGGGCGATGCAATGTTTTACGGAAGTGGAGCAGGCAAACTTCCGACCGCAAGCGCTGTTGTGGGTGATATTGTTGAGATCGCAAGACATCTGGATGAAAATATTCCGGTGGAATGGCGTGAGAAAAAACTGGAACTTGCTGATTACAAACAGTTGAAAAACAGATATTTTGTCCGTACTACAGCAGAGAAAGCTGCTATTGAGCAGGCTTTTGGTGCAGTGGAATATGTACAGGCAGAAGGTGTTACCGGAGAGTGTGCATTTATAACAGCCGAGATGGATGGGGCTGCATATGATAAAGCAGAGGGGCAGATCGGTGCTGTGCTTCAGTCCATTCGTGTAAAATAAAGAATCATTACTGCGTAAAAAGATGCAGAGATGATAGATTGTTTGTTGATAAGAAAATAAAAAAGTAAACAGAGGTAAAAAGTGATGAAATACGTGGTGGTTTTAGGAGATGGAATGGCAGACCGTCCGATTGCGGAACTTGGTGATCAGACCCCGCTTTCCTATGCAGACACGCCGGAGATGGATCAGCTGGCAGCAGTATCAGAAATCGGAATGGTTCATACGATTCCGGAGGGCATGAAGCCGGGCAGTGATACCGCGAACCTGTCAGTGCTTGGATATAATCCGAGAATTTATTATTCCGGACGTTCTCCACTGGAAGCGTTGAGTATTGGCGTTGACATGAAGGATACGGATATTGCACTTCGCTGCAATCTGGTGACTTTGTCTGAGGAAGAGGAGAATTATGAGGAACGTACGATTATCGATCACAGTTCCGGTGAGATCAGCACTGCAGATGCAGCAGTTTTGTTAGATGCAGTTCGGGAAGGGCTGGAGAATGAAACTTACAAGTTTTATGTGGGAACCAGCTACCGCCATTTGTTGATCTGGGATAAGGGAGAAGTGGTTGAACTGACACAGCCACATGATGTGCTGGGGCAGACAATCGGACAGTATCTTCCGGAGGATGCTGTACTTCGTGAGATGATGAGGAAAAGTTATGATATTCTCGTAAACCATCCGATTAATGTAGAACGGAAGAAGAACGGCCTGAATCCGGCAAACTCCTGCTGGTTCTGGGGTGCGGGTACAAAGCCGGCTCTTTCTTCCTTTGAAGAGAAAACACAGCTGAAAGGTGCGATGATCTCTGCCGTAGATCTGTTGAAAGGAATTGCCGTAGGTGCATCCATGAAAGTCGTGGAAGTAGAGGGCGCAAACGGTGGTCTGAATACAAATTATGAAGGAAAAGCGCAGGCAGCAATTGACGTATTGACCAAAGAGGGATATGATTTTGCGTATATCCACGTTGAGGCTCCGGATGAGATGGGTCATCAGGGCAGCGTTGAGCGTAAGGTGAAGGCAATTGAATATCTGGATTCACGGATTATCAAGCCAGTGAAGGAAGGACTTGAAGCAGCGGGAGAGGATTTTCGAATGTTAGTTCTTCCGGATCATCCTACGCCAATCTGCATGCGGACGCATTCATCTGACAGTGTGCCGTATCTTTTATATGACAGCACAAAACCTCAGCAACATGACTGGAAGTACAATGAAGCTGAAGGTGAGGCCAGTGGAAACTACGTGGCGTGTGGCCATGAAATCATAGATTACTTATTTGGGAGGAAGACATGCTAATTGTAAAAAAATTCGGCGGCAGTTCTGTGGCTGATAAAGAAAGAATTTTTAATGTAGCAAAGAGATGTATCGAAGATTATGAAGCAGGAAATGATGTGGTTGTTGTTCTGTCCGCAATGGGAAAGACAACAGACCGTCTCATTGAGATGGCACGCGACATCAATCCGAAAGCTTCCAAGAGAGAGATGGATATGCTCCTGGCAACCGGAGAGCAGACATCTGTTGCATTAATGTCCATGGCTATGCAGTCTCTGGGCGTTTCTGCCGTATCTTTGAATGCATTTCAGGTAGTTATGCATACAACATCAGCGTACAGCAATGCAAAATTCAAACGAATTGATACCGAGCGTATTTTCAATGAACTGGAACAGAGAAGAATTGTTATCATTACCGGTTTCCAGGGAGTCAATAAATACGACGATATCACAACACTGGGACGTGGAGGTTCTGATACCACAGCGGTAGCCCTGGCAGCAGCACTGCATGCAGATGCCTGTGAGATCTACACAGACGTAGAGGGTGTATACACCGCAGATCCGCGTGTGGTTCCAAACGCAAAAAAATTGAAAGAAATTACATACGATGAGATGCTTGAATTGGCAACACTTGGAGCGAAAGTTCTTCACAACCGTTCTGTTGAACTTGCGAAAAAATATGGTGTGCAGTTGGTTGTACGTTCAAGTTTAAACAGAGCAGAGGGAACAATTGTTAAGGAGGAAACAGAAATGGAAGGCATGCTTGTTAGTGGCGTAGCAGTAGATAAAAATGCAGCGAGAATCGCAGTTATTGGTATTAAGGATGAGCCGGGAATGGCATTTAAGGTCTTTGATCTTCTGGCAAAGAAAAATATTAATGTAGATATCATTTTACAGTCGATCGGTCGTGATGGCACAAAGGATATTTCCTTTACCGTATCCCGTGATCAGATGGATGAGGCTGTAAAAGCATTGGAGGAGAACCATGCACGTATCAAAGCTCAGAAAATCGAAGCAGATCCGACCGTTGCGAAATTGTCTATTGTCGGAGCCGGAATGCAGACACATCCGGGCGTAGCAGCAGGTATGTTTGAGGCGCTGTATAACATTGGTGTAAACATCCGTATGATCGGAACATCTGAGATCCGTGTAACGGTTCTGGTAGATGAGAAAGATGTAGATAAAGCAATGCGTGCAGCACATGACAGATTTATCGAGGACTAATAGCGTTCCGATTTTATTCATTATATCAGCTTTCGCTGATCAGAATCAGGCACCAAGCCTTACATGCGTTCGACTTGGATAGAAAAAGCAGGATTATTTCATTGGATAGAAGTAATCCTGCTTTTTTGTGCGATAGCATATGTTCTGAATGAGAACTTTGTTATGAGAACTCTTTCAGATTCAGATAGAACTGGGTATTTGTCTGAAGCATATAAGGAATGATCCACAAAAAACCAAGACCCAGTGTCAGAATACCAAGCAGCCACCAGCCGATGAAAGAAAGCTGCAGCAGAAAATAGTGCAGTTTACGACCTTTCATCAGGCGAAAACTTTCGTGAAGTGCTTCCAATACCCGGTAATCCGGATGATCGAGGAGCAGGTAGGTAGCTTGGGAAAAAGCCAGACCAAGTATGAGCTGGACAACGAAACCGATAGCCAGCAGAATCAATCCGGTGATCAGCTGAGAACTGAGTACCAGCGATGTCAGGACGGCTGAGCGCAATGCTGCAATCGCGGAAACAGCAGCTCCCGGAAGTGTGCAGACAAAGGAAATCAGGATAAGGATAAGCTCACAGCCGATAAACTTGTCCGGTCGGTTTCGAAATGGATACAGAAGATCTGAAAACTGTGGTCGGATGTCTCTGGCTGATTCCATATGCATGTGAGTGATGCCGATATTGAACAGCGCTCCGATCAGGCCGACAAACAGCATGCCGGCATAAGCCCAGATAACCCGGAATATGTGGATATAGTAAAATCCTTCCTGCAGCATGCGGGAAAATGGAATTTCAAGCAGTGCGGCAATGAGCCAGGCAAGAATGCCGGCACCAATGAGCACACTGTAACGTCCAAGCAAAGCACTTCTGGCATTTGCTTTTAAATCTGCAAAAGATTTCATATTGATATCATGCTCCAATCTGTTAAAATAGTGTGAGAACAAGGAGAAAGCAAAAATGAAAGAATCAGAACCAATGCTGGAGACAAGATTATATCGTTGTGGATGGATTTTTTTGTTCATCCTTTGTGTTTGGAAAATTGCAAAAAAGATGCTGTTTCCGCATTTTGTCCTGTCCTTTGGAACGCGTCCGTGTGTATTTTATACGCTGACGGGTTATTTTTGCCCGGGATGCGGCGGAACCCGAAGTCTTCGGGCATTGCTTTCCGGGAAAATTTTCGTGAGTGCGGTGGATTTTCCGATGATATTTTTGGCGCGCTGGATATTCAGGATGAGCTTCAGACGCTCTATACATCGGGAACCGTATTCCACGCATTCCTGGGAGAGAAGCTTCCGGGCTGGAAGGAATCGGCGCTTCTTGTACGGAAGATTGCCGAGAATTATAAGCTTCCATACTATACGATTTCTCCGACCTACTCCATCTGCCAGGATCACGGCTATATTGACGGCGAACAGTATACCTGCCCGCACTGCGGAAAGAAGACGGAGGTTTACAGCCGGATCACCGGATATTACCGTCCGGTACAGAACTGGAATGATGGAAAAGCGCAGGAGTACAAGAACCGTACACTGTATGATGTGCTTCACTCCAAACTTAAGAAAGTCCATACCAGTATGGTTACAGTGACAGATGATGATGTCAAGATCGAGCCGGTAGAAACACATAAATATCTGTTTACAACCAACACCTGTCCAAACTGCCGCATGGCAAAGAAGATGCTGGAAGGTGAAGATCTGGAGATCATTGATGCAGAGAAGAATCCGGATATGGCACGTCAGTTTGGCATTATGCAGGCACCGACACTGGTCATTACGGATGGAGAACATCTGAAGAAATATGTAAATGCATCCAATATTCAGAAATATGTGGATGAAGAGTTAGATTAAAAGAATACAGGTGGATAAGTTCTACTGAAAAGAGTCCTGTGGAAGGGTTTGGTGTACAGAAAGAAAACGTACAGAACATTTCCGCAGGATTTTTTTGTCCACTGCAAAGGTTTACATTTGAAAGAAACGTGAGTATAATGGATAAAGTTGGTATAATATGCAAGTTTTAATTTATTTATGCACAGGACGAGGAGAGAGAAAATGATCGAACAGAACATTGTATTTATTGAAAATAAAGCAGGAAGTCTTCAGAAAGTCACCGAACTTCTGGCAGAAGCAGGAATTGATATTTATGGATTTGCATGCTTTGATGCACCGGAGTTTGCTCTTTTTCGTATGATAACAAACCAGGCAGATGAAGCAGAGAAACTTCTGAGTGAGAATGGATATATGAATCGTGTGACAGAGGTCATTGCTGTAGACCTGAAAGATGAAGTGGGCGGACTGAATACCGTACTGCAGGTCCTTGGCAACTGTAATGTGAATCTGGATTATATTTATACATCCTATCATAGAGAAAACAGCCTTCCGATCATGATCCTTCAGACAGATGATGTATTTGTGACAGAAAATGTACTGAGCAATAATGGATTCCGTGTACTGAATTCACTGGAGGACTGATACAGGCATGAATAAAACAAGCTTTGGGAAAGGCCTTCAGGATGGAATTCCGATTGGCCTGGGATACTTTGCGGTATCCTTTACCTTTGGGATCATGGCTATTCAGTCAGGTCTGACTGCATGGCAGGCAGTTCTGATCTCACTGACAAATCTTACCTCGGCAGGACAGTTTGCAGGTATTGGAATCATTGCAGCCGGTGGTTCGCTGTGGGAGATGGCACTGACGCAGCTGGTTATCAACTTAAGATACTGTCTGATGTCTTTTTCTCTGTCACAGAAACTGGAAAAAGGTGTTTCCAATGGACACAGACTTGCGGTTGCGTTTGGTGTGACAGATGAGATTTTTGGTGTCAGTGCAAGTCAGGAGGGAAGGATCAGTCCGTGGTATAATTATGGTGTAATGTGTGTCGCGATTCCGGGATGGACACTGGGAACACTGGCAGGAGCTGTTTCTGGAAGCCTGCTTCCAGATTTCTTGGTAAGTGCACTGAGTGTGGCAATCTATGGAATGTTTCTTGCGGTGATCATTCCACCGGCAAAGAAAAATCGAGCCGTTCTTGGCGTAGTGATCGGAGCGATGGCTGTGAGTACGTTATTTGCAGTGGTTCCGGTACTGAATAAAGTTTCTACCGGATTTGTGATCATTATCACGACATTGCTGGTAGCAGGGTTGGCAGCACATTTCTGCCCGGTTGAGGAAAAAGAAACAGAGGAAAAGGAGGCAGCAAACTGATATGAAACCGAATGTATATCTGTATATTCTGGTGATGGCAGGCGTAACATATCTGATTCGTATGCTTCCACTGGTCCTTTTCAAAAGGGAAATCACCAGTCCGTTTGTAAAATCCTTTCTGTACTATGTGCCATATGCATGTCTTGCTGCTATGACATTTCCGGCAATCCTGACAGCAACGGCAGGCGGGATCATTTCCGGTGCGGCGGGACTCATTGTAGCACTGATCGTGGCATATCGTGAAAAGAGTCTTCTTATGGTTGCGTTGTTCGCGTGTGCAGCGGTATTTATTGTAGAGAGAATAATGGAATTTATAATGTAGAAAAAGTTCTGGCTTTGCTTTGTGCAGGGCCGGATTTTTTTTTCGAAAATAGTTAGATGAAGCAAATTTTCTTGACAAAACGGATAGCCTAAACTAACATAAGTGTAGATGCAACTAACCGATAAGGTTGGCAAAGGTATGAAAAGGAGAAACTTATGTTTTTGGAAATTCGGGATATTAAGAAATCATTTGGCACCGGGGACAGCAAAGTAGATGTTCTGAAAGGGCTGGACCTGGATATTGAAAAAGGGGAATTCTGTGTACTTCTGGGGCCGTCGGGCTCCGGTAAATCCACCTTACTGAATATTATCGGTGGAATCGAGAGCGCAGATGGTGGAAGTATTTCTATCGAAGGCGAAAAACTGGCTGATATGAAAGAAAAGAAACTTTCTCAGTACAGACGGAAACATCTTGGCTATATCTTTCAGATGTACAACCTGATTCCGAATCTGACTGTGAGGGAGAATATTGAGGTTGGTGCTTATTTAAGTGACCGGGCACTGGATGTGGATGAGCTTCTGCATACACTTGGTCTTTTTGAGCATCAGAGGAAACTTCCGAATCAGCTTTCCGGTGGACAGCAGCAGAGAACCGCGATTGGGCGTGCAATTGTAAAAAATCCGGATATTCTGCTCTGTGATGAGCCGACCGGTGCCTTGGATTACAATACTTCCAAGGAAATTCTGAAATTGATCGAAACAGTGAATCAGAAATACGGAAATACGGTGATCATGGTAACACATAATGATGCGATCAAGGACATGGCAGATCGTGTGGTAAAACTTCGAGATGGAATGATCCGTAAAAACTATCAGAACGAGCATAAGATTCCTGCGATGGATCTTGAATGGTAAGGGGGCGGTGCTATGAAAAGTCCCCTGAGAAAAAGAATTCCCCGTGAACTGAAAGGGGAGATTGGAAAATATCTGGTTGTATTCATCTTGATGGTTGCGACGATCGGTATGGTGTCCGGATTTCTGGTTGCAGATGGAAGCATGATCCAGGCATACGATGAAGGATTTGAAAAATACAATATTGAAGATGGAAATTTTCGTACCGGAGAGCGTCTGTATCGGGGACAGCGCGAGGCAATTGAAGAGGAAGGTGTCAAAATCTATGAAAACTATTATATAGAAGATTCTCTTTCAAATGGAAGCACAATGCGCTTTTTCAAGAATCGTACAGAGGTGGATAAAGTATGCCTGATGGACGGAGAATTACCGTCAGAAACCGGTGAGATCGCAATTGACCGTATGTACGCAGATAATAATTCACTGAAGACTGGCGATACTCTGGATGATGGGAAAAAGTCCTGGACGATCACCGGGCTGGTTGCATTATCAGATTACAGCTGTTTGTTTCAGAGTAATAACGATTCTATGTTTGATGCTGTAAAGTTTGGAGTAGGCGTAGTGACGGATGAAGAATTTGATTCTCTGGATCAGGATAAGCTGCAATATAATTATGCATGGACCTACAATGAAAAACCGCAGACAGAACTTGAGGAAAAGAATGTTTCGGAAGATCTGATGAAGGCAATGGGAAAAGTTGTCACTTTGGAAAATTTTGTACCGCAATATCAGAATCAGGCGATTATATTTACTGGAGATGATATGGGAAGTGACAAGGCAATGATGATCATGCTTCTCTATATCATCATCGTGATCATGGCTTTTGTATTTGGCATCACGACCAGTAATACGATTGCAAAAGAAGCTGGTGTCATCGGAACGCTTCGGGCATCCGGCTATACAAAAAATGAGCTGATCCGGCATTATATGACTCTTCCGGTGATCGTAACGCTGGTGGGTGCGCTGATCGGTAATATTTTAGGTTATACGGCATTTAAGGATGTATGTGCCGGTATGTATTATGGAAGCTACAGTCTGCCGACTTATGTGACAATCTGGAATGCAGAAGCTTTTCTTATGACGACAGTAGTTCCGGTAATAATTATGTTTGTAGTTAACTATGCGGTTCTGCATCATAAGCTGAAGCTGTCGCCGCTTAAATTTCTGCGAAGAGATCTTTCTTCCAGAAAGCAGAGACGTGCGGTTTATCTCAGCCCGCGAATGAAAATTTTTCACAGATTCCGCCTGCGCGTGATCTTTCAGAATATCAGCAATTATCTTGTCCTTTTTGTGGGGATCATATTTGCAAATCTGCTTCTGATGTTTGGCCTTCTGCTCCCGTCCGCACTGGATCATTACCAGCTGGAGATCCAGAACAATATGCTGGCAAAATATCAGTATATGCTTTCAATGCCGGTAAGTGTGATGGGGGGCAGTAATAAGCTTGAAAGTATGCTGGATATGCTGCTGTTTGCACATGACGCAGAAACAGATAATGAAGACGCAGAGGAATTCAGTGCTTACTCACTGAATACACTTCCGACCAAATACAAAAGTGAAGAAGTAACACTCTATGGCGTTCACGATGACAGCAAGTACATTGATGTGGATTTTTCAGATGGCGTGTATATTTCGAAAGCGTATGCAGATAAATTCCTGCTGAAACCGGGAGATTCGATCACACTCAAAGAAAAATATGAGGATGACGAGTATACTTTTAAAATCAGTGGAATTTATGATTATAATGGCAGTCTTTGTATTTTCATGCCACAGGAGGAATTGAATCAGACCTTTGATCTGGGTGATGATTATTTCAGCGGATATTTTAGCAACACGGAGATCACGGATATTGACAGTAGCTACATAGGTTCAGTGATCGACCTGGATGCACTGACAAAGATTTCCAGACAGCTGAGTGTTTCTATGGGAAGTATGATGGGGATGGTAAATTTATTTGCAGTTGCAATCTATATGATCCTGATATATCTTCTCTCTAAGATCATAATTGAAAAAAATGCACAGTCGATTTCGATGACGAAGATTCTTGGTTATACCAATGGTGAGATCAGCAGGCTATACATCTTGTCTACGTCGATCGTGATTGTTTTGTGCCTTCTGATCAGCCTGCCAATTGAGACTACGATCATGGAAATTCTATTCAGGGAAATGATGCTGCAGAGTATCTCCGGATGGATCGCGCTCTGGATTGACCCGATGATCTATGTACAGATGTTTGTGATCGGGCTTGTGACATATGCAGTGGTTGCACTTCTGGAATACAGAAAAATCCGGAAAGTACCGATGGGTGAGGCACTTAAAAATGCGGAGTAATAAAAAAAGTTCCCACTTTATATTGTTAACGTGCTAAATAACTGTTATAATGAGCAAATAGTGATGCAGTGAACAAAGGGAATATAAAGTGTTCACAGCGATAAATTTGTTTATAAGAGAGGGAACGATACATATGAATCAGTTGGAAGTACTTCGAGAGAGCCTTGGACAGTGTGATGAGATCGTGCTGGATGCATTACTTATGCGTAACAGAATCGTAGAAGATATCATGGCTTACAAAGAAGCAAATGATATTCCGATCCTTCAGCCGGAGCAGGAAGCAAAACAGAGAGAATGGCTGAACCGCAGAATGGAAGGCAGACGCCATAAAGATGAAGTGACTGCTGTTTTTGAAGAAATTACCAGAAACAGTAAGAGAATCCAGGCACGTAAATTGTTTGATTACAATATTGTACTGATCGGTTTCATGGGTGCAGGTAAATCTACGATTTCTGATTTCCTGCGGACAGTATTCGCAATGGAAGTTGTAGAGATGGACCAGATCATTGCCGAGAGAGAGGGAATGTCCATTTCTGATATTTTTGAGACATATGGAGAAGAGTATTTCCGTAATCTGGAGACAGAACTTCTTATAGAAATGCAGTCCAAGACCAATGTAGTTATTTCCTGTGGCGGTGGTGTGCCGATGAGAGAACGCAATGTAGTCGAAATGAAGAAGAATGGACGCGTTGTCCTTCTGACAGCTAAACCGGAGACAATCTTAAGCCGTGTCAAAGATAATCACGACAGACCACTTCTGGAAGGCAACAAGAACGTTGACTTTATTGCAGACCTGATGGAAAAACGTCGTGAGAAATACCAGGCAGCAGCTGATATTGTGATCGAGACAGATGGTAAGGATAAACTGGAAATCTGTGAAGAACTTGTTCAGAGAATCCGTGCACTTGACGCAGAAGAGTAAACAGGGGTAACATACAGCAGATTGTTGTCTGAGAATATCCCGAGACATACAGGTTGATACGAACGTAGTGAGTGACAACCTGTCAATAGCACAAAATTATTGTTTTTTTAATGAACATATCGAAAATGTCCAGATGCATGCCATCTGGATGTTTTTTTATCACAAAAATTGAAAGATATATCAAAAAACAGTCCATTTTGTTTAATATATCCATATGGTATTATAATTTCATCAAAAAGCTATACGAAATAGCTAAAGAGCAAACAAAAATGGGAGGTTTCTTTTATGAAGAAAAAATTAGTTTTAGCGATGGCAGCAACAATGGCAATCACATCTTGTGCAGTTCCGGTACTTGCAGATGATGCAGCAGCTGAAGGCGGAAAGATTGGTATCTCAATGCCAACACAGTCTCTGGAACGTTGGAACAGAGATGGTTCTTATCTGGAAGAACAGTTTAAAGCAGCTGGATATGATGTAGAGCTGACATACTCCGATAACGAAACAGACCGTCAGGTAAATGATATCCAGAACCTGATCTCCGATGGAGTTAACCTCCTGGTAATTGCAGCTATCGATGGTGAAGCACTTAATACAGTTATGGATGAAGCAGCAGATGCAGGAATCCCGGTTATCGCTTATGACCGTCTGATCAAATCCGATGCAGTTTCCTATTATATCTCCTTCGATAACTATACAGTAGGTACTCTGCAGGGCCAGTACGTAATCGATACTCTGGATCTTGACAATGCAGGTGATAAAACATATAACATCGAGTTCACAGCAGGTGACCCGGCAGATAACAATGCAGGATACTTCTTCAACGGTGCTTATGACACTCTGAAACCGTATCTGGATGCAGGCACACTGAATGTAGTTTCCGGACAGACTGATTTCGATTCCGTAGCAACAGCAGCATGGGATACACAGACAGCACTCGAGAGAATGCAGAACATCCTCGCTTCCTACTATGCAGATGGAACTCAGCTGGATGTAGCTCTTTGCTCCAATGACTCCACAGCACTCGGTGTTACACAGGCAATCGAATCTGACTATGCAGGCAAAAACGACGTTCTGATCACAGGACAGGACGGTGACGAAGCTAACCTTGCAAACATCGTAGATGGAAAACAGTCCATGACAGTTTACAAAGCAGTTGCAAACGAAGCAGTTGTTACTCTTGACCTTGCAGAAGCAATGCTGAAAGGTGACACAATTGATGATTCTCTGATCACAAACTCCAAATGGGATTTCGACTGTGCATATGATACAGAATCCTATGAAACATCTGAAGGACATAAATGCCCATCATTCCTTCTGGTTCCTACAGTTGTAACAAAAGACAACATGAAAGAAGAACTGGTTGACACAGGATACTATACACAGGACGATGACGGATATCTTCATCCAGCACAGTAAGCAGAAAAAATTGCTTAAGTAACCAATAAAACATGTAATTTGAAATTTTAGGGCGGGGTGAAGAGCCCCGCCCGGTTTTTTGAAAGGGGGCGCCATTTTGGCAGACAATATTTTAGTAATGGATCACATTACAAAAGAGTTCCCCGGTGTCAAAGCTCTGGACAATGTAAATCTTGAAGTCCAGCGAGGAGAGATTCACGCGCTGATCGGTGAAAACGGTGCGGGAAAATCCACACTGATGAACGTTTTAAGTGGTCAGTATCCATATGGAAGTTATACAGGTACAGTTACCTATGAAGGTGAGGAATGCAAGTTTAAAAACCTGAACGACAGTGAAGCGAAAGGAATCGTTATCATCCATCAGGAACTTGCGCTGATTCCGTTACTTTCTATTGGCGAGAATATGTTTCTCGGAAACGAGATTAAGAATAAAAGCGGCAGCATTGACTGGGACAGAACATACAGTGAAGCAGAAAAACACATGGCACAGGTTGGACTCCATGAATCTGCACAGACACTGATCAAAGATATCGGAACAGGTAAACAGCAGCTGGTAGAGATCGCAAAGGCATTCTCTAAGAAGGTTAAACTTCTGATCCTGGATGAGCCTACTTCATCTCTGAATGATGAAGATGCAAAGATGCTTCTGGATCTTCTGATGGAATTCAAGAAGAACGGACTGACCTCTATCATCATCACTCATAAACTGAATGAGATCATCTACTGTGCAGACCGCTGTACGATCATCCGAGATGGTACAACGATCGAGACACTGACCAAGGGTGTAGATGATTTAAGTGAAGACCGTATCATCAAAGGTATGGTTGGTCGTTCTATGGATGACCGTTATCCTACCAGAAAACATAATGTCAGCAAAGAGGTTATGCTGGAAGTAAAAGACTGGACCGTTCATCATCCACTCTATCCCGAGAAGATCGTAGATAATAAAATTAACTGTAAGGTACATAAAGGTGAGGTTGTCGGTTTCTCAGGACTGCAGGGTGCAGGACGTACCGAGTTTGCAATGTCTGTATTTGGTAAGAGCTATGGAAGCAATATTTCCGGTGAACTTTATATCAAGGGAGAAAAAGTAAATCTCAAGAATCCGCACGATGCGATCCGTCATGGTCTTGCATATGTAACAGAAGACCGTAAGACAAACGGACTGATTCTCGGAGAATCCATTCGATTTAATACAACACTTGCCAGACTTTCCAAAGTCTGTGAGAAAGGTGTCGTCAATACAGATATGGAAGTTCATCTGGCAGATGAGATGACAAAGGAAATGGGAACCAAGACTCCTTCCAATGAGCAGAAAATCGGTAACCTTTCCGGTGGTAACCAGCAGAAAGCTCTGCTTGGTAAGTGGATGTTTACAGAACCGGATATCCTGATTCTGGATGAACCTACACGAGGTATCGATGTAGGTGCAAAATATGATATCTACTGCCTGATCAACAAGATGGTAGAAGATGGAAAATCAGTCATTATGATTTCTTCTGAAATGCCGGAACTTCTCGGTATGTGTGACCGAATCTATGTTATGAGTGAAGGCCGTCTGGCTGGTGAATTTACAGCGGAAGAGGCAACTCAGGAACGTATTATGGCTTCGATCATGCAGGAACAGAATAAAAAATAAGAAATAGTGACTGAACAGTTACTGGGAAAGGGGTAAAAAAATGAAATTTAATGTAAAAGATTTCTTAAGAAAGTATACAATGGTCATTGCACTGGTGATCGTATTTATCCTGTTCTGTGGATTGACAAACGGAAGACTCCTGTATGCACAGAACATGTCAAACTTAATGCTTCAGAATGGTTATGTTCTCGTTCTTGCCTGTGGTATGTTATTATGTATCCTGACAGGTGGTAACATCGACCTTTCTGTTGGTGCTGTAATCTGCCTGGTTGGTGGTCTTGCAGCAGTACTTATCAGCAACAAGGGAATGAACCCATATCTGACCATCATCATCTGCCTGGTTGTTGGCCTTCTGGTAGGTATCTGGCAGGGTTACTGGATCGGTTACAAACGTATTCCTCCATTCATCACAACGCTTGCTGGTATGTTCATCTTCCGTGGATTTGGACGTCTGATTCTGGACAACAAAACTGTTTCTATCCAGAACAAAGATTTCCTGAAAGTATTTACTTCTTATATTAATATTCCTGGATTGGATGACACTGCAAACTATTCAGCACTGATCGTTGGTATTGTTGTTGCTGTATATGTAATCTTCAGTGTAGTTCGTTCCAGAGCAAACAAAGCAAAAAGAGGATATCGTCAGAATACAGCATTTTCTGATTACAGCAAAGCTGTTATCATCGCAGTAGTTATCCTCTGGTACTGCTATAAACTGTTCCAGTACAAAGGTATCTCCGTAATGTTCATCTGGGTAGTTGCAATCTGCCTGATCTACAACTTTATTACATCCAAAACAGCATTTGGACGTTACTTCTACGCAATTGGTGGTAATGAGAAAGCTACACAGCTTTCCGGTATTGATACAAACAAAGTTTACTTCATTGCATATGTAAACATGGGACTTCTTGCAGGTCTTGCAGGTCTTCTCTGTGCAGCACGTGTAGGTTCTGTAAATGGTAGCACAGGTACTTCCTTCGAGATGGATGCGATCGGCTCCTGTTTCATCGGTGGTGCTTCCGCATACGGCGGCAGCGGTACTGTAGGTGGTGTTGTAATCGGTGCACTTCTCCTTGGTGTTATCAACATGGGTATGTCAATCATGGGTATCGGTGATTCCTGGCAGTATGTAGTAAAAGGTGCCGTACTTCTGATCGCAGTAGTATTCGATGTATTATCCAACAGAAAGAATGGATGATAGAAGCAGATAACAAATCAATAAAATGAATGATGAGGGTCATTGCGTGTAACGCAATGGCCCTTTTTATAACTGGATATGAAATGGACAACAACACTTTTGCACTATGGAGTGGAATATGTTACACTGATATCTGATAAAAATAAACAGAAAGAATGAAAGCTATGAAGAAATTTACACTGACAGTTTTTTGCATCCTGGCAGGCTGCATCTTTTTTCTTTCCGGTATCTGGATTTATTTTCAGAAAAGTCTGGACAGAGTAGAGCTTGGAGAAGGAGAGCATGCGGCAAGCTATCAGAGACATTATCTGATGATCTCCAATGATAAAGATACTGGTATGTGGCAATCGGTTTATGAGAGTGCATCCAAGGAAGCAGAAGAGAAAGATGCGTATGTAGAACTTCTTTCTCCTGAACAGATGAACGGCTATTCTCAGGCAGACTGTCTGAAAATCGGAATTGCTTCCCAGGTGGATGGAATCATTCTGGAAGCGGATGGAAGTAAAGAAGAGCAGCATCTGATCAATGAAGCATTGAAGGAAAAAATCCCTGTAGTAACGGTTATGACGGATGATACTGCAACAGGCAGGATCAGTTTTGTCGGCTTAAACAGTTATCAGACGGGAAGTGCTTACACAGAGCAGATTAGCGGCATGCTGAAAGCGCAGGGAACTACCAGTGTCATGTTTCTTTCTACATCCAGTTCCAAGACACAGGAGACGAATCTTGTCTATTCGCAGGTCAAAAAGGAACTGGAGGCACAGAAAAAAACAGGCCAGTCTGTAGACCTGACGGAATACTGTGTAGACAGCAGTGCAGATTTTGATACAGAAGAATTTGTACGTGACATGTTTGTAAATGATGAAAATCTACCTGACGTTCTGGTATGTATGGACGAAGTTGTGACAGAGTGTGTTTATCAGGCACTGATCGATTATAACCAGGTAGGTAATGTCAAAGTGATCGGATTCTACTATTCAGATGTGATTCTGGATGCCATCGATAAGGAAATCATTTCTTCTGCGATTGCTCTGGATATGGACGAGATTGGCCGATACAGCGTCAATGCACTGGATGAGTATCTGTCACTTGGACATAGTAATAACTATTATAGTGTAAACCAGCATGTGATCACAAAGGAGAATACAAAGGATTACAGGACGGAGGATGAGAAATGAGACAGGGAAAAGAGATATCTTCCGTAAAAAACTCTATACAGACCCGACTGAGCGGAGTTATGCTTCTGGTTCTTGTGTTTGCGCTGGGAATCAATGTGTTTATCTTTAAGCAGATTCATACAGCGGTTACAAGAATTGATGCAGTCTTTTCCAGTAATACGGCTGTGAATGAACTCTCGGAATCGCTGGAGCAGGTAGAGAGTACGGGTTATGAATATTTAAATACCAAGAGCACACAGGCTCTGGAAAATTATTATCGTTATGAACAGAATTACAAGAATCTGATCGAAGAACTGAATGACCGAAATCTGGATAATGAAGTGAAAATGCTGGAAAAAAATATCCGGAGAATGTCAGAAAGTTATCTGGAACAGACAAATGAGACGGTTCAGGCAAAACGAGGAAGAAATGTAGAAAAATACAAAACTTCCTACGAAGATGAAAATGAGCTTTATGAATATATCAATGTCTATATTTATAAGCTGAATAATTTACGATTTAAAACGAACTCGGCAAATTACCAGCTGCTGCTCTTAGCAATGAATGTACTCTATAAACTCTGTATTTTCGTTATGCTGGTTGTATATGCACTTGGTCTTGCAGTCACAACGCTTCTTGTCCGTAATATGATCCGTCCACTTACAGCATTGTCCAATACAGCGCATGAAGTTGCAAAGGGTAACTTAAATGTACCTCAGCTTCCGGTAGTTGTTGAAGATGAGGTTGGTGTTGTAACACGAAGTTTTAACCAGATGCTGGAAAGTATCCGGCAGAATATTGAGCAGCTTAAGGAAAGCATGGAACGTCAGGCACAGATGAAGGAACGGGAGCTTCTTATGGAAACCCATCTGAAGGAGGCTCAGCTGAAATACCTTCAGGCGCAGATCAATCCACATTTTTTGTTTAACAGTCTGAATGCAGGTGCACAGCTTGCCATGATGGGGGATGCGGATAATACAGGAATTTTTCTTGAAAAGATGGCAGATTTTTTCCGTTATAATGTACGTAAGATGGAAGAAGACGCCATGCTCTGGGAGGAGATTGGGGCGGTAGATAACTACATTTATATCCTGAATGTCCGTTTTGCCGGAGATATCACCTATATTAAGGAAGTGGATGAAGGTATTGATAATATTCGTATTCCGAGTATGATTCTGCAGCCACTGGTTGAAAATGCAGTGCAGCATGGAATTCATGACTGTATGGAAACGGGATGGATCCGTATGGAAATTCACCGAAATGGTGAGATGTTGGATGTTACAGTAAGCGACAATGGTGCGGGAATGACAGAAGAAATGATAGCCAGGGTTATGGCCGGACGCGCAGATCAGAATGAAGAAGACCGTTTTTCCACGGGAATTGCTGTTCGGAATGTAATTGACAGACTACAGCTGTATTATAAAGAAGAAAATTTGTTTACGATTGAAAGTGACGGACCAGGGAAAGGGACCAGAGTTCATATCATCCTTCCTGTGTATAAAGATGAACTGGAATGAGAATAATGTGGAAATATTGCATAACAAAGGGGAGACAGAAGAATGTATCGAATTTTAGTTGCAGATGATGAAGGAATCATGCTGGAAGCCTTTAAGAATGTTATATCCAGTACATTTGGGGATTCATGTATCGTAGAAACTGCCAAAACAGGAAGAGCCGTAACAGAGATCGCGGAGACTTTTCATCCGGATATCGTATTTATGGATATTCATATGCCTGGTATTAATGGAATACAGGCTATGCGAGAAATAAGAAAATTTAATACAACAGCTCTGTTTTATGTTGTATCGGCCTATGACAAATTCGATTATGCAAAAGAAGCAATTGATCTGGGAGTCGAGCGATATCTGACAAAGCCAATCTCAAAGGCCAAGATCATTGCAGCAGTGGAAGAGGCCACAGCAAAAGTTGATACAAAAAGAAATCAGCGAAGTAACCTTCTGAGAATACAGGAAAAACTGGAAACAGTCATTCCGGTCGTAGAAAACAGTTTTGTTGGAAGCCTTCTTTTCCAACAGGAGATGCAGGTGGCAGACTATTACCAACAGCTTCTGGATATTGAGGAAAAACAGGGCTATGTTATGATCATTCAGTTTGGACAGTCTTATGAGAATGGAAGGCTGGTAAGCCCGGTTGGAATGAATGTTAAGGCACAGGACTTTTATGCGGAATTGAGAGATATCGTAAAATCTTCTTTTTCCTGTGCAGTGGGATCGATCATGTCCAATCGTATTCCAATCGTGGTTCCGTGTGCACTGTCTGAGAATCCATATGAAGAAAGAATCGATCTGGTTGAACAGGCACGAAGCCTGATTACCCGATTAGAAGATCGTATCGAAGCGAAATTTCGTGTCGGAATCGGAAGAGT
>ENA-OOWV01001106-OOWV01001106.1-human-gut-metagenome-genome-assembly--contig:-NODE-1106-length-18565-cov-12.597029_pt1 | contig 18565 bp, 16 predicted proteins | sample MGYA00241584_ERZ501337 | MGnify/ENA primary metagenome ERZ501337 (study PRJEB25962, sample SAMEA2042744) | human gut metagenome | biome: human gut; feature: human-associated habitat; material: faeces... | reverse complement strand
CGACAACGCGGAAATAAGAAATTTAGACGCAAGATTGTTCGAGAAATCAACTTGTTGGCACACAAGCAACAAGAGGAGAGAAACAAATAATGGATATTATTCAGGTAATCACACAGGAATTGAAGGTGGAGAAATGGCAGGTAGAAGCCGCAGTCAAATTAATTGACGAAGGCAACACCATCCCATTCATTTCCCGATACAGAAAAGAAGCAACAGGTTCCCTTAATGATGAGCAGCTTCGTGCACTCTTTGAGAGACTGACGTATCTGAGAAATCTGGAAGATAAGAAGAATCAGGTATTAAAGAGCATCGAAGACCAGGGCAAGCTGACTGAGGAACTGAAGAAACAGATTCTGGATGCCCAGACACTGGTTGTAGTAGAGGACTTATACAGACCATATCGCCCGAAACGTCGTACCCGTGCGACAATTGCCAAAGAGAAAGGGCTGGAACCACTGGCAGATATCATTCTTCTGCAGATGACAGACAAGCCGGTAGAAGAGGAAGCCAGGGCGTATGTCTCCGAAGAAAAGGGTGTTAAGAATGTTGCAGAAGCATTGAACGGAGCTAAAGATATTATTGCAGAGCGTATTTCCGATGAAGCAGACTATCGTATCTACATCCGTAACCTGACAACAAAGAACGGAAGTATTTCTTCCACAGCAAAGAATGCGGAAACTCAGTCTGTATATGAGATGTATTATGAATTCGAGGAGCCGGTCAGGAAACTGGCAGGACACCGTATTCTTGCGTTAAACCGTGGTGAGAAAGAGAAATTTATCACTGTTAAAGTAAATGCACCGGAGGAAGACATCCTTCGTTATTTGAATAAGAGAGTGATCAAAAAAGACAACCCGAATACAACTCCGATTCTGAAAGCAGTTGTAGAAGACAGTTACAAACGTCTGATCGGACCGGCTATCGAGCGAGAAATCCGCAGTGACCTTACTGATAAGGCAGAAGACGGCGCAATCCATGTATTCGGCAAGAATCTGGAACAGCTTCTGATGCAGCCTCCAATCGCAGGCAAAGTCGTACTTGGATGGGACCCTGCGTTCCGTACAGGCTGTAAGCTGGCAGTTGTAGATGCAACAGGTAAAGTTCTGGATACAACAGTTGTTTATCCCACAGCTCCGACTACTGAGAAAAAGATCCGTGCTGCCAAGGATACAGTGGAAGGTATGATCGAAAAATACGGTGTATCCCTTATTTCAGTAGGAAACGGTACAGCATGTCGTGAATCCGAGCAGGTGATCGTAGATATGCTCAAAGAAATCCCGGAAAAAAAGGTGCAGTATGTTATCACAAATGAGGCAGGAGCATCTGTGTATTCTGCAAGCAAACTGGCTACAGAGGAATTCCCGAATTTTGATGTAGGACAGAGAAGTGCGGCTTCCATTGCAAGACGTGTACAGGATCCGCTTGCAGAACTGGTTAAGATCGATCCGAAATCTATCGGTGTGGGTCAGTATCAGCATGATATGAACCAGAAGAAACTGGATGAAGCATTAAGCGGCGTTGTAGAAGACAGTGTAAATAAAGTTGGTGTAGATTTAAATACAGCATCTGCATCTCTGCTTGAGTATATTTCCGGTATCAGCAAAGCAATTGCCAAAAATATCGTAGCTTACAGAGAAGAGAACGGTCAGTTTACAGACAGAAAAGAACTTCTCAAAGTAGCGAAATTAGGACCGAAGGCATTTGAACAGTGTGCAGGTTTCATGCGTATTTCCGGTGGAAAGAATCCTCTGGATGCAACAAGTGTACATCCTGAGAGCTACGAAGCAGCATCTGCACTTCTTTCAAAACTTGGATATAAGCCAAATGATGTTGTGGCAGGAAATCTCCTTGGACTTTCCCTGCAGGTAAAAGACTATAAGAAGATGGCAGCAGAACTGGGAATCGGTGAGATCACACTTCGTGATATTGTAAAGGAACTGGAGAAACCGGCCCGTGATCCTCGTGATGACATGCCGAAACCGATCCTTCGTTCAGACGTTCTTGAAATGAAAGATCTGAAAGAAGGAATGGTGCTGAAGGGAACTGTCCGTAATGTTATTGATTTCGGTGCATTTGTAGATATCGGTGTACATCAGGACGGTCTGGTGCACATTTCCGAGATGACAGAGAGATTTATCAAACATCCTCTGGAAGCGGTGAGTGTAGGGGATATCGTAGATGTAAGAGTAATCGGAGTTGATATGAAGAAAAAACGTATCAGCTTATCCATGAAAGGATTAAATAAATAACATCAATAAAACAGGGATTGCCACTGCAGACCGGATATCTGCAGGAGTGATCCCTGTTTTTTGGGGTACTGCTGTCTGCAGTAACAGTTATTCTGTTTCCCGGTGTGATGTGAGGTGTTCTTCAAGACTGCGTGCTGCAATGCTCTGTGGCCTTTTTACATTGCGGATCAGACAAATCTTTCGTTCAGGAAGAGGCTCTTCAATGGGAATCTGGACGATTTTCCCTTGAGCAATATGTTCAGCAGCAAGCTCTTCAGGGAAGAATCCGATTCCCAGGTTGTGCTGCACCATAGGGAAGATTTGGTCAGTAGTTGCCACTTCCATATCAGGTGAGAAGGGAAGGTTATGGCGCATAAAATACTGTGTATATAATTCTCTTGTACTGCTTCCGGGAGCAATCCCGATCAGAGGGATATCCTGCAGATCCTGAAGACAGTGTTTGTTGGAAGCTGTTTCCGCATATTCCTCTCCACCTATAAGGATCTCGCGGAAAGAATAGAGGGGAATTCTCTGAAGTGGTTTTTTCAGAGCGACAGGTGTGGTAACTACTGCAAAGTCTACCAGACCGTTTTCCAGTGCCTGAACTGCCTGTGGTGTGGAATGATTAGAGATTCTCAGCTTTACATGTGGATAACGGTGATGAAAGACTTCCAGTTCGTTCAGCAGGAATAAACGCAGTGCGATTTCACTGGCACCAATATTTACAAGTCCGCTTTCCAGACCTTTATCTTTGAGAAGTTCATTTTCTCCTGATACAAGCTGTTCTATTGCAATTGATACATGTTCAAAAAGTCTTTCTCCTTCAATGGTCAGCTGTACTCCGCGATTGGAACGGATAAAAAGTTTACATCCCAGCTCATTCTCCAGAATATTCATACACCGGGTAATGTTAGGCTGATTGTTTCCCATAACGTCGGCTGCTTTGGAAAAACTCTTATACTGGGCAACATAGTAAAAAATACGATAATAATCAAGAATCATGATACAGTCGGCTCCTTATGCTATATAAAAATAGAATATCTGATATAGAAAAATAACGTTTGTATATCAATGTGTGAATCAGTATAATACGACTGGGTCAAAAAATCAATATAAAAGTCCTGACAATAGGACGGAGACCAAAAGGGAAGGGAGATTACCGAATATGACAACAGCAAATAAGACAATTAAGATTAATGACGTAGAGGCAGCAAAGAAACTGGTCTGTGCGGCAGTCAGATGTCCATTTGATATTGACATTGTATCTAAAGGAAAAATTTTTATTGATGCCAAATCTATTCTCGGAGTATTAAGCCTTGATGTGGAAGAACCTCTGGAACTTAAATATGATGGTTATGATGAGGATTTTGAATCAGTGATCGCAGGTCTGGCATGTTAAGATTAAAGAAAGGAATTCGCAGGTGCAGATGACATCTACAAATCTTCTATATATTTATGTGATTATCATTAATGTAGTCACATTTTTTATCTATGGCTTGGATAAAAGCAGGGCAAAAGCCGGACAGTGGCGCATACCGGAAGCGCAGCTGATATTTCTGGCGGTGATCGGAGGGTCGGTGGGAGCTCTGGCCGGTATGAAGGTATTTCATCATAAAACAAGAAAGCCGAAATTTAAGACAGGAGTTCCGGCGATACTGATTATTCAACTAATTATTTATTTTCTGTTTTCGGGAAATGAGGGGATTATTCTGCGCTTATAGCAATCCTTATAAATAATGCATATTGATTTTAGCTCATCAGAGCGTGAAATCCTGTGTCAGTAAAGCGGATATATTGTCCGCTTTCTTTTTTTGCCCGAATAAAATTGATTGTTACAGAGAATAAGGTATGTTATGCTACTCTTATATGAGAATTGCGGGATCTGCAAAGCAGCGGAGTAATTCGTAGATATCAAGTCAGGGGAAAGACATCTTTTAACCCTGATATTATATGAAAAGCTGCCTGTTAAATGAAAGAAGGGCAGAAAAATAATACATGACAAAAATATAAGAGAGCAGGTGAAAAATATTGGAACAGGAAATTCAGGAGGCAAAAAGTTTATATTACAGCTATAAGCAGTATTTTTCAGACTATCTTCCGGCTTTGACGAAACTGGGACTGAAAGTAGTAATGGCATTGCTGGTATTTGTGGGCGGGCGCAAAGTGATCCAGTGGTTTGTTTCTTTCATAAAGAAGTCCATGGAGCGTGCGTCTGTAGACAAAGGTGTGATCCAGTTTATAGGGTCGCTGTTGAGAATTGTACTTTACATTTTGCTGGTATTTAGCATTGCCACTCATTTTGGTGTAAAGGAATCCTCTATTGCAGCACTGCTTGGTACTGCCGGTGTAACGGTAGGTCTTGCATTGCAGGGCGGCCTTGCAAATATCGCAGGCGGGATCATGCTTCTGATCTTCAAACCATTTCAGGTGGGGGATTATATCATTATCGCACAGCAGAATGGGTGCGAAGGAACTGTATACAAAATAGAAATCTGTTATACAACTCTGATTTCCATAGATAACAAACACATTGTAATCCCAAATGGAACGCTGTCCGGCAGCATTATTACAAATGTAACTGCCAGAGATCTTCGTAAGCTGGAGATCAAAGTAGGAATTTCTTATGATTCAGACATTAAGAAAGCAAAAGCAATCCTGGAAGAAATCCTTCATAATGATGAAGATACGAAAGACGACCAGGGAATGGTGGTGTTTGTAGATGAGCTTGGAGAGAGCGCAGTGGTCATGGGCCTGCGTGTGTGGGTGGCTACGGAGAAATACTGGCCTGCCAGGTGGCGGCTTAATGAACTGATCAAAGAAGCATTTGATGCAAACGGAATTGAAATCCCGTACAATCAGTTACAGGTTCATGTGAAGAAACAGATATGATAACAACATAAGTCCTCTGAACCAACTATAAGGTTTAGAGGATTTATTGTTTGTACAGATTATAGCCAAATAATACCAAACAAGAATAAATAATCCTTGATCGATGGTGATTTATACCAATTTCACTGTCAGATATTGGTATAATACCACCAAAATAATATAAAATACGACAAAATAATTGACAATAGGACAACAGATTGCTATACTGGAGTCAAGTTAAACAACTAAGTGTTTTTATGAAGATGCAAAGGCGCATGTAAGTAAATGGATTGCTGCACGATTTTTATACATTGCAAAGACGCAAAAATATAAAAACACTTTTTTGTACCCAAAATTAACTTCGTGATTGTAACTAAGTAACAATGTACAGAAAGAAAAGGAGAGAAAACTATGAAAATGTACAAAAAAGTTATGGCAGCAGCTCTTGCAGGAGTAATGACAGTTTCCATGTCCGCTACAGCATTTGCAGCAGATGATGACGGCTATATTCTCAAAGCCACAAATGAAGATTCCAAATCATCCGACAATGATCTGGTGATCGCAATCGAAGGAAGCGTAAGCTCCATGGATCCGGCAAACATTCCGGATACAAACGCAATCTCTGCTACACGTGGTGTATACGAGACACTGGTTTCTTTTGATGAGAACCAGGAATTAACAGGCAAACTTGCTGAATCATGGGAAGTTTCCGATGACTCTCTTACTTATACTTTCAAACTTCGTCAGGGCGTTAAATTCCAGGACGGAACAGACTTCAATGCAGCAGCAGTTAAAGCAAACTACGATCGTGTAGTTAACAAAGACAACAACCTTCGCCAAAGAAGAACATTTATCGTAACTAACGAAGACGGATCTGAAACACCTCGTGTAGACAGCATTGAAACACCGGATGATTACACACTGGTTATCAAACTGACACAGGCATGGGCACCATTTATCAACCGTCTGACACAGTTCTGTATCATCAGCCCTGCAGCTCTTGAAGAGTATGGCAATGATATCATGAACCATCCATGCGGAACCGGCCCATATGTATGTACAGAATGGGAAGAGGGAGACCACACAAGCTTTAAGCGCAATGATGATTATTGGGGAGACAAACCGGGCGTTGACACTGTAACAATCAAAGAGGTTCCGGAAGCAGGTGCACGTACAGCTATGCTTCAGACAGGTGAAGCAGACTTCATCTATCCTACACCGTCTGACCAGATCGAAGCAATCAAAGGAACAGACGATGTAAATATCCTTACAACAGACTCTAACATCATGAGATATGTAACTCTGAACATGGATCTGGAACAGCTTTCTGATGTAAAAGTACGTCAGGCTATGAACTATGCAATCGACAAAGATGCATACATCCAGTTAATGTATTCCGGATACGGAAAACCGGCTACATCTGTAGTTCCATCTATCATCGGCGGATATGAAGAGCAGGAAGCTTACACATATGATGTAGACAAAGCAAAAGAACTTATGAAAGAAGCCGGATACGAAGACGGATTCAAACTTACTCTGTGGGGCGATAACACAACACAGGAAATCAAAGGTATGACATTTATTTCCCAGCAGCTTGCTCAGATCGGTATCGAAGTTGACGTTCAGCCAATGGAGCCTGCAACTGTAAGTGACAAGATTTATGTTGACAAAGAAGATGCTGAGATCAATATGTGGTATGTAAACTGGTCTGCATCTGACTTCACAATGGATGGTTCTTTACGTTCCCTGCTTTACAGCACAATGTGCCCTCCTACAAGTGCAAACACAGCATATTTCAACGATGCTGATTTTGATAAAGATATGGATGAAGGTCTTGCAACAGCTAACGAAGAAGAACAGGCTAAATACTATAGCGATGCTCAGAAGATCGCATGGGAAGCATGCCCGTGGTTATTCCTTGGCAATGACCAGATCATCTATTCTACAAAATCTTATCTGTCTGGCGTATATGTATCTCCGGACGGAGCATTTAACTTCGCAAATGCAACTTTAGCACAGTAAGTAATTTGTTTGAGAACAGGCTGCGAAGAACATAAATCTGGCTGCCTGATCTGAAATTGCAGCAATTCCATAAAAATACTGCCGATACAGCAGTGTGAATACAGGACAAAGATGTTCAAACCGAAGAACTGCCATAAGATTCACTATGGCAGTTCTCCGACTATAAAGCATCAAATATAAACAACAGGTAAGAAAATGATAAGGAGGAAAAATATGGGACGTTATTTAGGTAAACGTTTGATAAGCACGATCCCGCTGCTTCTGGTTATCTCATTCGTAGTATTTATGTTTATCCATATGATTCCCGGTGATCCGGCAAGACTGGTAGCCGGTCAGGATGCAACAAAGGAAGATGTGGCAGTTGTACGTGAACAGCTGGGACTGGATGAGCCACTACTTGTACAGTATGGCAAATATATGAAAGGTCTTTTTACAGGAGATCTGGGAAGCTCTATCAAAAACGGTAAAACCGTAACAGAGACAATCGCACCAAGACTGAAACCAACTATCATGCTGACATTCTCATCCATGATATGGGCTGCGATCATCGGTATTGCGATTGGTATTATCGCTGCCGTATTTCATGGCAGAATTCTTGATTATGTAGGTATGATCATAGCAATCGCAGGTATATCTGTTCCAAGTTTCTGGTTAGGTCTGGAATTAATCCAGCTTTTCTCAGTAAGCCTGGGATGGCTTCCAACCAGTGGACTGGAAACCTGGAAGAGCTATATTCTTCCATCACTTACAATGGGAGCAGGAATCATGGCCGTACTTGCCAGATTTTCCAGATCTTCCATGCTTGAGACCATGCGTGAGGACTATGTGCGTACCGCACGCGCCAAAGGTCTTTCTGAATCACTGGTTGTTATGCGCCATGCATTTAAGAACTCTCTGATCGAGATCGTAACAGTAGCCGGACTTCAGATCGGTGGTCTCCTTTCCGGATCTGTTATGGCAGAGACAGTATTCTCCATCCCCGGGCTTGGACGTCTTCTGGTAGACTCCATCCAGATGAGAGATTACAAAGTTGTTCAGGCATTACTGCTGTTCTTTGCTACAGAATATATCCTGATCAACCTGATCGTAGATGTTCTTTATGGCGTGATTAACCCAAGAGTACGTTATGAGTAGAGGAGGAGAGAAGATGGCAGATAAGAACACAACATCAAATATTAACCTTGCTGCTGCCGAAGAACTCCCTAAGGCACAGAGCAAGTTCAAAGAATTTGTCAAGAAATTCATGAAGAGAAAAACAGCAGTGATTTCTCTGGCATTTATAGTTTTTATTATCTTAATGGCGATCATTGGACCATATGTAGTTCCGTATGATCCGCAGGCACCGGATTACACAGCTATGATGCAGGGGCCAAGCGCAGCCCACATTTGGGGAACCAATGAATACGGACAGGATGTTTTCTCCCGTCTGATGGTTGGTACCAGACTTTCTCTTACATGCGCGCTGACAGCGACGATCATTGGTACGGCTATCGGTGTTGTTCTCGGACTGATCGCAGGTTTCTACGGCGGAATTATCGATGCCCTGATTATGAGATGCTGTGATGTACTTTTCGCTTTCCCTGATATCCTGCTGGCTATCGCAGTTGTTGCCATCATCGGACAGGGTATGGTAAACGTTATGATCGCAGTTGCGGTATTTACAGTGCCGTCCTTCGCACGAATCATACGAAGCGCGACGATTTCCGTAAAGCAGGCTCCTTATGTAGAGGTTGCCCGTTCCCTGGGATGTTCAAACACAAGAATCCTGTTTGTACATATTTTCCCTGGTACGATCCAGTCTATGATCGTTAACTTTACCATGCGTGTAGGTACTGCAATCCTTGCTGCATCATCCTTAAGCTTCCTGGGATTCGGTGCAAATGTTACAGAGCCTGACTGGGGTTCCATGCTTTCCACAGGACGTAACTATCTGAATACAGCTCCTCACATGGTACTGTTCCCTGGTATTCTGATCTTCCTTACAGTTCTGGCATTCAACCTGCTGGGCGACGGTCTCAGAGATACCCTGGATCCAAAGATGAACTAGGAGGAAGAAACCATGGCAGAAAAATTATTAGAAGTAAAGAACCTCCGTACGGAGTTTAAAAGAGATAAAACATGGGTGACAGCAGTTAATAATGTAAGTTTCTCCATTCAGCCAGGTGAGATTCTTGGTTTGGTAGGAGAGTCCGGATGCGGTAAATCCGTAACCTCCCTTTCCATTATGAAACTTCTGGCACGTAACAGTAAGATTTCCAACGGTGAGATCCTGCTTAATGGCAAGGATCTTCTCAAAGAAGATAAAAAAGGCATGAGAAAGATCAGAGGACGTGAAGTTGCCATGATCTTCCAGGAGCCGATGAACTCTCTGAACCCATGTATGAGAATTGAGAAACAGCTGACAGAAGCAATCCTGCTCCATAACAATTTCTCAAAAGAAGAAGCGCACAACAGAGCATTCGAAGTACTGAAATCAGTAGGTATCCCTGAACCGGATATGACATTAAAGAGTTATCCGCACCAGCTTTCAGGAGGTATGTGCCAGCGTGTTATGATCGCTATGGCAATGTCCTGTGAGCCGGAGCTTCTCATCGCAGATGAGCCGACTACAGCCCTTGACGTTACCATTCAGGCACAGATTCTGGAGCTGATGGAGGACATCAGGGCAAAGAAGAATACAGGCATTCTGATGATTACACATGACCTTGGTGTTGTTGCTGAAATGTGTTCCAGAGTTGTTGTTATGTATGCCGGCCGAATCGTAGAAGAAGCACCTGTGCAGGAACTTTTTGCAGATCCGAAACATCCATATACACAGGGTCTGATCGGTTCTGTACCGAAACTTGGAAGTGGTGTGGAATCTCTTCCGTCCATTCCGGGAAGCGTACCGGATCTGTCCGTAATGCCGAAAGGATGTAAGTTTGCACCGAGATGTAAATATGCAATGGATATCTGTCATCAGCAGGAGCCGGAGCTTGCAGATATCAACGAAGCAGGCACCAGAAAATGCAGATGTCATCTGCTCAACAAAACCGGAAAGGAGGCGTAACCTGTGAGCGAGCCGTTATTATCAGTAAAGAATATGAAGAAAACATTCCAGGCAAACGGAGGAATGTTCAGCAAGAAGAAATTTGTCCATGCTGTAAATGATGTATCATTCGATATCTATCCGGGTGAAACTTTCTCTCTGGTAGGAGAGTCCGGATGCGGGAAATCTACGACAGGTAAACTGATCGATCATCTGATCACACCGGATTCCGGTGAGATCTGGTTTGAAGGAAAAGAAATCTCCAGACTTTCCGAGAAAGAAATGCGTCCGCTGCGTTCTGATATTCAGATGGTTTTCCAGGATCCGTACGGTTCCCTGAATCCGAGAATGAAAGTTCAGGATCTCATCGGTGAGCCACTTCTGATCCACACAAACATGAGCGCAGGAGAGCGTCTTAAGAAAGTACATGAACTTCTCGGCACTGTAGGATTAAGCCCATCTCATGGAGAGCGTTATCCACATGAATTCTCCGGTGGTCAGCGCCAGCGTATCGGAATTGCCAGAGCACTGACAGTGCAGCCAAAGCTGATCATTGCAGATGAACCGGTATCTGCCCTTGATGTTTCTATCCAGGCGCAGGTATTAAATCTTCTGCAGCAGTTACAGAAAGACTTTAATCTTACCTATCTGTTCATTTCCCATGACCTGAGTGTCGTTGAGATGATTTCAGACAGGATCGGTGTTATGTATCTGGGTACGATCGTAGAGACAGCTCCGAAGAAAGAACTGTATGCAAACCCGAGACATCCATATACAAGAGCACTTCTTTCCGCAGTTCCGATCCCGGATCCGGAAGTGAAGAAAGAGCGTATTACCTTAAAAGGTGATCTTCCAAGTCCAAGTAATCCGCCAAGTGGATGCCTGTTCCATACACGCTGCCCACATTGTACAGAAAAATGTAAGACACAGGTGCCGACACCTGTTGAAATTGCACCGGGTCATATTGTAAAATGTCATTATCCGGAACTTACAGAATAGGAATTCCGAAATAACAATATTACACCTGAAGATGAACAGTGAAGAAAACAGGATTCACTGAGAGATACAGGTCATCATGAATGGATGAGGAAAGAGGGGCTATGTTTACTGAGGAAAGACAAAGCGCAATAGAGAAATGTCTTCGTGAAAACGGAAAAGTCAAGGTTAAGGAATTGAGTGAAATGTTTCAGGTCACAGAAGACTGTATCCGAAAAGATCTTAAGATTCTTGAAAACGCCGGTAAGTTAAAGAGAACCTACGGCGGCGCAATCCTTTCACAGGATTATCCGTTGAAGAGAGACGTAGTAGACAGACGCCAGTTTAACCTTGACAAAAAGAGAACAATTGCAGCCAAAGCATTTAAACTGATTAAGAATAACGAAACGATTTTCCTTGATATTTCTACCACAAATATCGAGCTGGCAAAGCTTCTTGCCACGTCAAATATGCGTGTGGTAGTGGTGAGCAATATGATAGATATCCTGCAGATCCTTGCCACAAATCCGTCCATTACTGCAATCGGTACAGGGGGAACAATGTACCAGACAGTAAACGGATTTATGGGAGCTGCAACGATAGAAGTGATCAAACAGTATAGCTTTGACCGTGCATTTATAGGAAGCTGCGGTGTGGATATGACTGATTGTGCAATTACTACATTGGGGGTAGAGGACGGATTGACAAAGAAAGCAGCCGTGCACAGCAGCAGACATAAATATGTTGTTATGGAAAGGGATAAATTCTATTTCAACGATTCTTATAAATATGCATACTTTGATGATATCAGCGGAATTGTTACGGATGAATTTCCAGATGATACGATCGTGAGTACACTGGAGAGAGCAGGGGTGAAATTGTTATGATACAGGTAAGTCTTCGGGGGACTTATCTGATCTGGTTAAATCAGTCAGCAGAATGGATGATCTGTCTGGCTTAAATGAAAAAGATGGAGGCAAGTACGTGAAAGAATATATTTTGGAAGCCTGTGTAGATTCTGTAGAATCTGCTATGGCAGCGGTTGAGGGAGGCGCAGACAGGCTGGAACTCTGCGGTAACCTGATCATCGGCGGAACCACTCCGGGACCGTGGCTTTTTGATGAGATAAGAAAGCGTTCGGATATCAGGATTCATGCCCTGATCCGTCCGCGTTTTGGAGATTTCTGCTATACAGATGCAGAATTTTCCATGATAAAGCATGCAGTAGAAGATTTCAGGAAAATGGGTGCCGAAGGTGTTGTATTTGGGGTGCTGAAACCGGATGGCACATTAAACATGGAACAGATGAAAGAACTGATGGAGGCGGCAGGGGATATGTCGGTGACCCTTCACAGAGCTTTTGATGTATGCGTGGATCCAATAGAAACAATGGAACAGGCAATCTCACTGGGAATCAATACGATCCTTACTTCAGGCCAGCGCAATGTATGTCTGCAGGGGGCAGATCTGCTGAAGGAACTGGTAGAGAAGAGTCAGGGACGTATCACGATCCAGGCAGGAAGCGGCGTTGGAGCAGAAGTGATCCGCCAGCTCTATCCGCTTACAGGAGTCAGGGCTTATCATATGACAGGAAAGAGAGTCATTGACAGTGAGATGCAGTTTCGCAAGGACGGAGTCAATATGGGACTTCCGATGCTGAGCGAATATGAGATATGGCGTACGGATGTAGATAATATCCGTGCCGCAAAGAAAGTTCTGGAGGAATTATAATGGCAGAACCGAGAGTTTTTTTAAAAGAGAACAGGGGCCGAATTGAAGAGAACTACCTGGAGCAGGCAAAGAACCTGCCCCGGGTTTTTGCGCCTGTAGACGAGAAATTACAGAAATGTACAGAGGAAGTGGCGCTTGCATGTAAATATTTATATGCGTTTATGCCGTACAGTGATATTGGCAATTATCCGTTTGAAGTATTTCTGGACTATGCAGAGAATGGTGTGAAGCTCTGGAAAGAGAATCCACAGGTTGCAGACCTTCCGGAAGAAATCTTCCTGAATTATGTGCTGTTTCACAGAGTAAATGAGGAAGAGATCGCACAGTGCAGAACTTATTTCCGCACAGAGATCGGAAGCAGAATACAGGGAATGAACTTCAGAGAAGCAGCGCTGGAAGTGAATTACTGGTGTGCCGAAGAAGCTACTTATCATTGTACAGATGACCGTACTTTATCTGCGATTTCTGTATACCGCAGAGGAAATGGCAGATGTGGTGAAGAGTCCGTATTCACTGTAAATGCACTGCGAAGTGTAGGCGTACCTGCCCGCCAGGTATATGCACCGAAGTGGTCTCACTGCGATGACAATCACGCCTGGGTAGAAATCTGGTGTGACGGCAAATGGTATTTCCTCGGAGCCTGTGAGCCTGAAGAAATCCTGAATAAAGGATGGTTTACAAACGCTTCTTCCAGAGCAATGATGATCCATTCACGTGTGTTTGACACTAAGATACCGGAAGGCGAGGTGATCGGCACAGATGGTATGGTGACCATGCTGAATGAATTGAAGAGGTATGCAGTAACCAAAGAAATTACAGTAACAGTAAAGGATGCGCAGGGGTTACCCACAGAGAAAGCTGAGGTTTCCTTTGAGGTACTGAACTATTCAGAGTATGCACCGATTGCAGAGAAGAAAACAGACAGTAAGGGAACTGCCAGACTGACAACAGGACTTGGAAGTCTGCATATTTCCGCAAGAATGTGTTCTGACGGCGAGTGGTTCTATGCGGAAACAGTTATGAATACTGAGAAAGAAGATAACTGTGAAATTTGTCTGGTACCGCAGGATAAAAGAAATGACGGCGAATCAGAAAAGTGGACAGCAGCAGATATATTTGCTCCTCATGATGCACCTGTAAACACAGACATGCCGACTCCGGAACAGAAGGCGAAGGGAAATAAGCGTCTGGCAGCAGCCAATGCACACAGAGAGCAGAAAGTAAGAAACTGGTCAAATCCGGAATGTGAACGTTTCCTGGAAAAAAAGGTAAACAGGATAGAAGAAGCCATTGCTGCCTCATACAGAGAAGATCTCCTGAGGGTTCTCACAGAGAAAGACAGAACTGACTGTATCAGTGACGTTCTGGAGGAACACCTGGAGCTGTCGATCCCATATCATGGTATGATGAAAAAGGATACCTTTGTATCTTATGTGTTAAATCCAAGAGTAGATGATGAAGTTCTTCAGAAATACAGAAGAGAGATTAAGAAGCATTTTTCCAGAGCTGAGAAACAGGAGCTGAGAGATGATCCTTCCAGAATCTGGAATCTGATCGAGAAGGCAATTGTTTCCAGACCGGAGAAAGAGCGTTCCAGTGTGATCACAACACCGGCAGGATGCATAAGGACCTGTACAGGAAGCTTCCTGTCAAAGAAAATCCTGTTTGTTGCAATAGCGAGAACCCTTGGAGTAGCGGCAAGACTGAATCCACATGATCGTTCTATGGAATATATGAAAAACGGAAGATTTGTTCCTGTGCTTGCAAGAACAGAGAAGAACTGTACTCTGATCCTGAAAGCAGGAGAGACTGTACAGTGGAAATATTTCCAGAACTGGAGTATTGCAAAACTGGAGAATGGAAGATATACATCACTGAAACTGGGAGCAGAGAATTTCGAAGATCAGATCCTGAATCTGCCGTTGGAATCCGGAAACTACAGGATTCTTACTTCAAACAGACTTCCAAATGGAAATATGTTTGCAAATGAATATCATTTTGAAATTCAGCCCGGAGAGACAAAGGAGATCGAGCTGGTACTCAGGGAAGCAGATCTGGAGGATATGCTGGAGAATATTTCCATGCCGGAATTCATGCTGAAAACTGAGGATGGTACAGAAGTGAAAGCATCTGATCTTACAGCAGACGGAAAACATATCCTTATGTTTCTGGAAGAAGAAAAAGAGCCTACTGAGCATATTTTAAATGAAATGATGGAGCAGGAAGAGGCTTTCGCAGGATATGCAGAGCAGATTATTTTTGTAGTGAGAAGCAAAGAAGCACTGGAGACACCGACACTGTCCAAAGCACTTGCAAAGTTAAAAAATATTCAGATTTATTATGATGATTTCTCAGAGATTATCAATACTCTGGGAAGGCGTATGTACGTAGATCCGGACAAACTTCCGCTGATTATTGTGACGAATGGAACCCTGAATGGGATTTATGCGACCAGCGGTTACAATGTAGGAACCGGGGATATGCTGCTTAGATTAATGTAACAGAGCGATAAATAAGATGCCCGGAGATGACACCTGTGAGCATCTTCTGGTATTGCCGGATTACATTATTGTATAGATGTAAAGGATTGGATATTGAATTTGCATTTACATAAAGGAGATAAAAATCATGTATCAGTTTAACAGAAAAGAATATGAAGAACGTATGAAATGGTATCAGGATGCCCGTTTCGGAATGTTTATCCACTGGGGATTATATTCTATTCCTGCAAGAGGAGAATGGGTACGCAGTACAGAGGAGATGCCTGAGGAAGAATACCTTCCGTTTATGAAAGAATTTGATGCCAGAGACTATAATCCGAAACAGTGGGCAAAAGAGGCAAAGGCAGCAGGTATGAAATATGTGGTTCTGACTGCAAAACACCATGATGGTTTCTGTTTATTTGACAGTAAATACACAGATTATAAAGTTACCAATACACCTGCAGGAAGAGATCTGATCAAAGAATATGTGGAAGCTCTTCGCGAAGAAGGTCTGAAAGTCGGTCTGTATTTCACCTTACTTGACTGGCATCATCCGGACTATCCTCATTACGGAGACCGCATCCATCCTATGAGAAACCATCCGGAATGCAGTAATGAAAACAGAGATTTTTCTCGTTATATAGAGTATATGTACAATCAGGTGGAAGAGGTCTGCACAAATTATGGAAAAATCGATATTATGTGGTTTGACTTTTCCTATGACGATATGCGAGGCGAGAAATGGGGAGCAACCAGACTGATAGATATGGTCCGCAGATTACAGCCGGGAATCATCATTGATAACCGTCTGGAAGTCAGTGGTGAGGGAAGAGGATCTCTGTATGAATGCGATCCGACACCGTATCATGGCGATTTTATAAGCCCGGAACAGATCATCCCGCCGGAAGGAATCTGCGACAAAGAAGGGAATCCGATGGTATGGGAAGCATGCTTCACCATGAACAATAACTGGGGCTACTGTGCAAATGACCACTATTACAAACCTGCTTCCATGCTGATCAAGAAGCTGGTAGAGTGTGTTTCCAAAGGTGGAAATATGATCCTGAATGTAGGACCTGATGCGAAAGGTAAATTCCCGAAAGAATCCTCCGCGATCCTGGCGGAAATCGGACGCTGGATGGATAAGAACCATGACAGTATCTATGGATGCGCTCCGGCAGCAGATATCCCGAAACCGGATTACGGACGTATCACCAGAAATGGAAACAAGTATTATGTCCATATTTATGAGAATACATTAGGACCACTGCCGCTGATTGGATTTGATAAGAATAAGATTGTGAAAGTACGTGCCCTGGATGACGGACATGAAGTGCCAATCTCTACTTTATGGGTGCACAGCGATTATCCGGATATCGCATTTGTTGACCTTGGTCCGGATCCTGTACTGCCGGATCCTGTAGACTATGTGCTGGAAGTGGAGATGGCTGAATAAAGCTATAGAATACAAAAAAGCTGCCGTATGGCAGCTTTTTTGTATTTCTTAACCGAATTGAGATGCAGGTGTCTGCCTGGTTCAGCATCGGTTTCTCTTGTTTACGAAATAATTCAGAATCCCACCGCCTACGATAATAACAAGTGCAACAGCAACAACACGTTTCGCTGCTTCCTGCGGCATCTGGCTTTTGGAACCGATGGAATCGGAATAGAAAGTCAGGGTATAATTGATCTCATGAGGGGTACCCATGGCGGTAGTGTCTGCGATTACCGGCATGCTCTCATCCATAATGGTAACCGGGATCTGGAATTCAGAATTCGTTCCCTCCTCATTGACAGGGAGATATTTTTTACCGTCAACGATCATGTAGTCATAATTAGAACTGCTCCACTGGATATCGGCAGTTACTTCGCCGTTTTTCACAGTGATCAAAGTCGGTGAAGTGACACTGGCTTTGCCGCTTCCGCCTTCCAGCTCTACCTGGATGGAATACTCCCCATCTTCTTTATCAAGAGTGAAAGCCTGTGCAGCAGGAACAGAAGTCCATACTGACAGACAGCAGATCAAAGCTGCCAGAACTGCAAAAATCTTTCTCATATTTCTTTCCTCACTTAAATTCGATAATTTTCATCATCCCACAATTGAAATTAATTGTCAATACTTTGTTGAAAAAGTTATCCTGTTTTAGTATAATAAAAAGTACTGTCCGCACGCAACATCATTGAGAACGTAGTGAACAGTGAGCACAATAAATGAATATCTGTGAATTGCTTTGCTGCGAAGCAGCTCCTGCAATTCTGATATCATAAAAATATATATGCAAATCACAGGAGGATATGGTAATGAGAGGAATTTTATACGGAGTAGGAGTTGGCCCCGGAGATCCGGAACTTATGACATTAAAGGCAGTGCGCCTGATCAAAGAGAATGATATTATTGCAGTACCGGGCGCAGAGGTGCGTGAAACAGTTGCATATAAGATCGCAGTACAGGCAGTACCTGAGCTTGCAGACAAAGAACTTCTGCCAATCTATATGCCAATGACACACGATAAGGCAGAACTGGAACTGAACCATGAAAAAGGAGCCAAGGCGCTGGAAGCAGCACTTGATACAGGTAAGAATGTAGTATTTCTGACACTTGGAGATCCGACTATCTATTCAACATTTTCATATGTGCAGAAGAGAGTAGAAGCAGATGGATATGAGATACCCCACCACAAAGAAGGCGTACATGAGAAGGAAGGTGATCACCAGCTCTATCAGCAGGCGCAGCATAGGGCCGGCACTGGTCATATAGCCATAGTAGAGTGTGGAGGAGAGGGTCATATAGGTTATATTGCTGCCGGGCAGCGCCTCAAACACGTGGAGGGCCAGCACATCCATGATGGACATGACAGCGCTGAGGACTACAAGGCACATGCAGGCGCCAGCGAAAATCTTCTTTCTGGAGACGCTGTTCTGCATAAACAGGTAGAAATACTCCCGGAACATGCAAAGCCCTACGATGAAACAGAAGAACTCGGAGGAAAATCCAAGCCCGCCTCTCTTCGTGCTGCCGGTCACGTTCAGCCCGACTACAGCGAGAGCAATGATAAGGATGATGACGAGATAGTAGACGACAAGCGCCTTGGCAAGGTCAAAACACTGATATTTCAAAATCTTTTTCATACTCTTTAACACTCCTTTCAGATCAGATACAGCTACATAGAGGTGAGTTGGATAAACAGCTTCTGCAGGTCCATGGCTGACCTCTCCAGACCTTCAGGCAT
>ENA-OOWV01001105-OOWV01001105.1-human-gut-metagenome-genome-assembly--contig:-NODE-1105-length-18597-cov-17.882267_pt1 | contig 18597 bp, 13 predicted proteins | sample MGYA00241584_ERZ501337 | MGnify/ENA primary metagenome ERZ501337 (study PRJEB25962, sample SAMEA2042744) | human gut metagenome | biome: human gut; feature: human-associated habitat; material: faeces... | reverse complement strand
TGAGCGCCTCAATGACATTGCGGCGGTTTTCCGGTTTATAGTATTGCAGCAGGGTGCGCTGATAGAATTTTTCTTCCGCTGTTTTTGGAACATAGACCGGTTCCATTGTCTGTGGGTCGAGTCCGGTATAGAACATGCAGGTGGAGTTTGTACCCGGAGTTGGGTAGAAGTCCTGTACCTGTTCCGGACGCATGTGGTGTTTTTTGAGGTAGACGGCAAGTTCCACCGCATCTGCAATGGTGCAGCCAGGGTGGGAGGACATTAGGTAAGGAACCAGATACTGTTCCTTGCCAATTTTCTTGGTTTCCTCATAGAAACGCTTGCAGAAGCGGTCGAAGTCCTGAACGTGCGGTTTGCCCATCTTGTCCAGAACATGGTTAACACAGTGCTCCGGTGCCACCTTGAGCTGTCCGCTGATGTGGTATTTTACCAGCTCCTGCATAAAGGTCGGGTCTGGATCAGCGATTGCATAATCGTAGCGGATGCCCGAGCGGACAAACACTTTCTTGACTCCCTTAATCTTGCGCAGTTTGCGCAGCAGGTCGATATATTCGCTGTGGTCGATGTCCATGTGCGGACATGGTTTTGGAGCCAGACACTTGCGGTTCTGGCACAGACCGTATTTCAGCTGCTTTTTGCAGGAAGGATAGCGGAAGTTTGCGGTTGGGCCGCCTACATCATGGATATATCCCTTGAATCGCGGATTGCGGGTCATCTCCTCCGCTTCTGCGATGATGGATTCCTCGCTGCGGGAAACGACCTGTCTGCCCTGATGGAAGGTGATGGCGCAGAAGTTGCAGTTGCCAAAGCAGCCGCGGTTCTGGATGATGGAGAACTGCACCTCCCGGATGGCAGGCACGCCGCCCATGCTCTCGTAGATGGGGTGGTAGCGGCGGGTGTAGGGCAGCGCATACACCTTGTCCAGCTCCCAGCGCACCAGCGGCTTTGCCGGGATGTTCTGCACAAGGTACTTTTCACTCTGCTTCTGGACAATGATCTGGCCGCTGACCACATCCTGATTGTCCATCTGGATGCGGCAGGCTTTGGCGTAGGCCACCTTATCGGAGGCCACCTTCCGGAAACCGGCGCACTCCACATACTTTTCAGGCAGGTGGTCGAAGTCGGTCAGGTAGCAGGTGCCGTCCACATCGGTGATGGACTCCACCGGCTCCCCTGCCGCCAGCCGCCGGGCGATTTCCACGGTCTGGTGCTCGCCCATGCCAAAGCTGATGAGATCGGCTCCGGAGTCCTCCGCAATGCTGGGCAGAACGGTGTCCAGCCAGTAATCGTAGTGGGCAAACCGGCGCAGAGAAGCCTCCAGACCGCCCAGGATCACAGGCAGGTCGGGGTAGGCCTCCTTGGCCAGCCTGGTGTAAACGGTGGCGCTGCGGTCAGGCCGCGCGCCGCCGATGCCGCCGGGAGAGTATTCGTCCTCGGCACGCGGAATTTTTGCCACGGAGTAGTGGCTCACCATGCTGTCCACGTTGCCGCCGCCGATGAAAAAGCCGTACTTCGGCCTGCCGAACCGCTTGAAGTCCTCGCAGTCGGAATAACGGGGCTGGGCCAGCACGCCGACCTTATAGCCCTCGGCCTCCAGCAGGCGGCTGATGATGGCGGTGCCAAAGCTGGGGTGGTCAACGTAGGCATCGCCGCCCACCACCACAAAGTCCAGCTGATCCCACCCCCGGGCTTCCATGTCCGCCCGGCTGATGGGAAGAAATTCGGTGTATTGTTCCATATTATTCCCAAATAAAATAGAGATTTTAAAGTTCGTTTATTTCTAATTCTTTCAAACGACCAATATTCTTAAAAATATGTGCTGGATATGCATCTGGGAAGTGCTCTTCCATAGAAGCATATACTTTCTCCCAGATCGGCACAAACACATTAGATACTGCCGTGTTTATTGTATTTTGTATCAAAAAGCTCGTGTCAAATCCATCCAAACTTTTTACTTCTTTCAAAACAAGATGTAATAAGAATCTATTTCCATGAACAAGTACAAGTCTTTTTCTTCCTGATGCGGTTGATTCCATTTGTGAGATACACTCATCAACTGCTCGTAAGACAAGAACTGCATTATACATTGAAAAGCTATTGGTTCCTCCATTAAAAAGCAATTTATATGGTGCTTTTTCTATATTCTCTGTTAACGCACCAATATTTCTTTTCGCCAGTGCAACAATCGAGAGATCCGAAAGCATACACGCTTGCGCTACAATCGTTTCATCAAGTGAAATTTGATGCTCTAAATCATCTATCCGTGCGCCCGTCTTATAAAGATATTGGATTCCACCCAAATTCAGTTCCAGCCTTAGTTTCTCTTGATTTGGATCTAACGAAGCAAAATCTTTTCCATCAATCCGATTTTGTGTATTAGACAATTTTGTAATTTGATTTGCCTGATCTTCTGCATTTTCTCCAAGGTCAATCATCTGAACAAAAATTTGAGCAGAAGTTATAGACTCAGGTGATTCTAAATAAAGTGTCCCAATCACACCTGTTGTTTGAGCGCCATTAACAAGCGACACCCCTTCTAGTGAGAAAAGCCCCACATCCCGTTCTGCACTATATGCCACTTTTTTCGTGATTTTTTTGCAAAGAAGTTTAATTCCATTATTATAGTAGAAGAATTTATCAGGTTCTGTCTTTAAAACATTTTTTATTCCCTGATTTACTTCAGTACTACCTTTATAGTATCTAATATTTTTAGCAAAAAGTCGATTTCCATATCTGGAATACCACTCACCAATAGCAGATACCGGAATTGTTCCATAGTAGGATTTATATGGAGCATCTACCGTTCCCCAATTTCGAAGCATCACATTATCGAGCGAAATATTTTCGTTTTGTCCATTAGCGAGATATTCATAAATACTTTGAATATTCAACTCTGTAAATGTCACAAGCTCCAGCGAGTCATCTTCATTAACACATTTCAAAAGTTCATTGACTGGCCTTAATGCATACTGATTAATTTTTTGACTCGCTGTATGGCAGAAAATCAACTCCACCTGATAATCTATATCTTTGATTGCAGAGGTTACTTCCGGTTGCATCGAAAGAATTCTTTCATTGCACCCTTCAAATTCCAAGCTAATAATACGTTTTGCGCCCGTAGTAAATGTCTGAACTTCCTCCTGTGAAATTCCTTGGTCACTGCTATTCCGCCATTTACTCTGAACAAGAATCAACTTTTTTTGCGCAGTATCATTATATAGCGCATCGATTCCTGTATCGTGGTAACCGTCAGTAATATGTTGTACAGCAGTTTCCACATCTATTCCGCAACGAATAATCAACGCTAATGCGGCGATAGCTCTTGTAAGAAATTTATTTTGAGTATCCGTCTCATTACTGGCATCTTGTAGATCTATGCGGTCTTCAAATATTTCTTCCAACTTAGATTTGATTCGTAAGGTTTTAAGGCTTTCTGGCATTATTAAACTCCTTAGTAATTTTGAATCGTATGTGGGGACTTAGCGCAAGATACCGTATGGTTCGCATAGGTCTTCCATGTTGGCTCATAATCAGCAGTTGCCTGATTGCCCCACATGTCCCAGCCTTCCCGAACGCCACGGGCAAAAAGCTCAATTCGTGGGCCTTGACTGCAAGCTTCAATAATCGGAATAATTTCATCCGGCTTACGGCTATGTTCCCGCTTCATTGTCCGAATCAGGTTCACCTGAGATCTTGCAGGCGCAAGGGTACGATTCGGAGCGCTTTTTTTCTTAATTCCAAACAGTATGAGCTCTGTTACATTTCTAAAATAGAATCCAACGCCGCGGCCATCCGGGCCACCATCTTTACGAACCTTCTCCCAGACAATATTTCCCTTATACTCAAATCCCCATGCATCCATAACAGCCAATCCATCTGGAAGCAATGCATTCGGAACCCATAGGTATAAGTGTGCTTTGTCGCCTGCAATTTCAGATACTGGAAGAGCTTTGATGTCATCTAACGTCATCGTTTCATAACGCATCAGTTTTTTGTTTTCCGGCGCAACCTTTCCTGTACGATTCTGAAACTGCCAAGGTGGATCTGCATAGATCGTATTATATTTTTTTCCGTTTGTAAATTGACAAAAGTTTTCTTTCGTTATTTCAAAGTCAGTCATTGCTCTCTACGCACTCCTTTCTGATTCCAACTGCCAAAATGGGGCACCCACCGTTCCTGCGAGAATCCAGCCGATATGTAAGCTTTCCCATCCAAGTAGTACTTGCTCCATACTTTGCAAGGATTCCTTCTCTCCGGAAAATCTCATTTAGGTCTGCGGAACGTGTAACAATGACACCAACATCGACCAAACCACAGTCAAAATAGGTTCTCATAGCTAGAAGGTCACGGTCAAATGTCTGATCCTTGCTATTCCATTCCAAATCAAAGGCAACTCTATTTTTCAAAAAATCAATATTATGTCCATCAATATATCCTTCGATCAGTTCGGTTTCATACGGTTCATTCGCAAAGTGCCCACGTCTTTGTGCTACCTGCCGAGGGTATTTCTTTACTAATAGATCTCCGCTGATTCTGATTTCTCTCCAGCCATACGGATATAATACGTCATCAAATTTTTTCGGAATGGGGGATTCATTACCGCCAGCCTTTTTTATATCATCTAACGATAAACGAAGCCTTCTTAGGCACTCCTGGAGTTCTTGCCATTCAGCTGGAAATGCGTCGTGAAGAATTTCCAGAGCGTGCCCGTAACTATGAAACTCAAACTTTTCCAACAGGTCTGCATCAACATAATTTTCAATCGGCATTTCTAGATTCCTTTCTTTTATTCCTCCGGCTGATTCATCTGCATCTCCAGCCACTGCTGGCGGCTGATGAGGACAGCGCGGGGCTTGGCACCCTCATAGGGGCCGATGATGCCCTTCTGCTCCATCTCATCCATGATGCGGGCGGCGCGGGCATAACCCAGCTTACAGCGGCGCTGCAGCAGGCTGGTGGATGCCTGCCCGGCATCAATGACCACCTCAACGGCCTGCTTGAGCATCGGGTCGCTGCCGGTCTCCTCATCCGCATCTGCAGAGGATGCACCCTTCTTGCCATCCTGAATGGCGTGCTTTTCCATGGCTTCGATCATGGCCTCGTCGTACTGGACGGTGGCGCTCTGCTTGATGAAGTCCAGCACGCGGCTGATCTCCTCATCCCGCACAAAGGTGCCCTGGATACGCACCGGCTTGGGCGCGCCCACAGGCATAAAGAGCATATCGCCCTGGCCCAGCAGCTTCTCGGCACCGGCACCATCCAGAATGGTACGGCTGTCCACCTGGCTGGACACAGCAAAGGCAATGCGGCTGGGGATGTTGGCCTTGATCAGGCCGGTGATGACATCCACGCTGGGGCGCTGGGTGGCAACGATGAGGTGCATTCCGGCGGCACGGGCCTTCTGGGCAATCCGGCAGATGGAATCCTCCACGTCCTTGCCTACGACCATCATCAGATCGGCCAGCTCGTCGATGATGATGGCGATATAGGGCATCTTTTCCAGCATGGGGTCGGTGGCCGCCAGCTTGTTGAAGGATTTGATGTCACGGACATTGTTTTCCGCAAACAGGTGGTAGCGGCGCTCCATCTCCTGCACCGCGCTGCTCAATGCGCCCGCCGCCTTTTTCGGCTCGGTGATGACGGGCATCAGCAGGTGGGGGATGCCGTTGTATTCAGCCAGCTCCACCACCTTGGGGTCAATGAGCATGAGCTTCACGTCCTCGGGGCTGGAGCGGAACAGGATGCTGATGATGATGCTGTTCACACAGACAGATTTACCGCTGCCGGTGCTGCCCGCGATGAGCAGATGGGGCATCTTGCACAGGTCGGCCACCTGGGCCACACCGGCAATGTCCTTGCCCAGCGCCACGCCCAAGGGCGAAGTCATCCGCAGGAAGGCCTGGCTTTCAAAGACACTGCGGATAAAAACGGGGGTCTTTTTGTGGTTGGGCACCTCGATGCCCACGGCAGGCTTGCCGGGGATGGGTGCTTCCATGCGGACATCGGCCACGGCAAGGTTCAGGGCGATATCATCGGCCAGCGAGGTGATGCGGCTGATCTTCACGCCCGCCATGGGCTGGACCTCATACCGGGTAACAGAGGGGCCCCGCGAGATATCCAGCACCCGGGTACGCACGCCGAAGCTTTCCAGCGTGTCCACCAGCTTCTGGGCGTTGGCCTTCAGCTCGTCCTGGGCACCGGGGTCACTCTCCTCGGCAGACTTTTCAAACAGCTCGATGCTGGGGTACTGATACTGGAAGGTCTCCACCACTTCCGGCTCCTCGGCCGGGGCGGTGGCGGCATCCTGCTCGCCTGCGGCGGGTTTTTCCATGGCAGCCGCCACCAGCGTGTTCAGGTCTTTTTCCTCCACCGGTTCGCTGGTAATGCTAATCCAGCCGTCCTCGTCCGGTTCACTGCGCATGGCCACCGCGTTTTCCGCACTGACCCGCACCGGCACCACCGGCTCATCCGTAGTGGGCAGGGTGGGGGTCTGGAACACCGGCATCTCAGGCTGCACGGGCTCTGCCGGTGCAGCCGCAGGGGCTTCCGGGGCCGCAGGCGGCACGGTGGGGTTCACCACAGGGGCCGGAGCAGGCGATCCGGCGGGCGCGAAGAAATCCTCGGCGGCAGTCTCCACGGCATCCGGCACCACCGGTTTGACGATGGCCCGGGGCGGGGCCTTTTGGAGCGGGTCCTGCCCAAAGGTTCCGCCCGGCCCGATGATGATGGGCTCAATGGGCTCGCTTCCGCCCTCGGAAACAGAGGTATCCGGCCCAAGGTCGATATCAAACGCCGCGCGGGGATGGTTGGAGGTCACCTTAACCGGCTCAAAGGCTGGGGCAGGCTGGGCGGGAGCCGGTTCCGGCTCCACCGGCGCAGGCGGCTCGTAGCCCAGAGAATCGTCCACGGGAGCAGGTTCCGCTTCGCCTTCCATCTCCTTGGTCACCTTGTGGCCCCAGCTGAACACGCCGGACAGCCACCCGGGCACCGGAATGCCGCCAGGCACGTCTTCCTCATCGAAATTATCATCGTAATCGTCCGCAGGCTCCTCGGCGCGGTACTCTTCTTCCGCCTGCCGGGCCGCAAGGCGCTCAGCACGGCGGGCGGCGTTCTGTTCATAGACCGCCACGCCTTTTTCATGCACACCGCCGCCCACATTGCAGAGCCACTGCCAGCACTCGGCAGGGGTGATATCAAAGATATACAGGCTGGCGCACAGGGCCAGCACCGCCATGACCAGATTGGCCGCAGGCCGCCCGCAGAGCAGGAGCAGGTTGCCGCCCAGCAGAGTGCCCAGCACGCCGCCGCCCAGCCAGGCGTTCGCGCCGTTCTGGTAGCAGGCAGCGATCATCTGGGCAGCGGTCAGGTCGGCGGGGATATCCGAAAACACGATGACCGTGCCGCTGGCAAAGATCAGCCCCAGCAGCAGCTTGAACACCTGCATCAGCAGGTCCTGCCCCCGGGTGTAGAGGATGGCCAGATAGCACACCGCCGCGCCCAGCACAAAGCTGCCGCAGCCGAACAGCCCGAATAGGATCTGGTGGGCGCTCTTCCAGACGGAGTCCCCCTCCACGAACGCCAGCACGATGAGCAGCAGCCCCACAAACAGGGTGCCCAGCCCCGCTGGCATCCGCTCCTCGGCCCGGCTTTTTCTGCGTGCAGACGCGCGCTTTGCAGTTGTTTTTCGCTTTCGTTTTGCCATTTTCTGTTCTGACCCCTGTCCTTTGTTCCCATAGTATTCGATTCTTTCATTATACCACGGGTTGGGTCAAGTGGCAATTATAGAATGCAGACCGATATAATCATTGAGGTAGTCGTAACCGTCCATGGCACTGACCTCCTCCACAGAGGAAGCCGTGCTGACGGCAGCCGGCGCACTGCTAGCCGGTGCGGCATCGCTCGCGACTTTGGCGTGCCCCTGAATGAAAAGTTCCTCAACTAAGCCATCTTTCTCCATTCTTCTTCATCATAGCAGAACAGGCATCCTGCCCGATACCGCCAAGCGGTAACGCAGGATGCCTGTTCTGCTTTCTGTTTCCCGGAATTCCCGCGTATTGAACGGCGCTTTTTAATGCTGGATCTGTCCGCCTGCCCGGGTCGCTTTTTTCATCCGTAAATCTGTGAAGGGTGCCAATGCTTCAATCAGTGCGTGATCGTGGTTCTGCACCAGACGGCTTTGGGGGCCGAAAAGCATGGTCTGTTCCACATCCTCCGTACTGGCAGCCCAGCCCGGCGCACCGGTACGGGCAAACTGCATCACAGCGCCAAAAATTTCCGCTTCCAGCTGCTTTGCTCCCTCAAAGGCACACACCGGCACAAGCTCTGTGTTGTGGAACACAAATGGGATATCCGCACAGTGCCACGGGGTACTTTTCCCCATCAGAGGAAAATCCTGATCAAACAGATAACTGTACACCTTTCCGCCCGCCTTGGCACGCTCCCGGACATATTTGATCGTGGGGGCGCGGAAGCTGGTATCTGCCAGCAGCAGGTCTTCCTCCGGGCGGTGCGGGTAGGCAGTGCGGAACTGCTCCCGCAGGGTCTCTGCGGCAGACAGACCCACTGCTTCTTCCGGGCCGACTCCTTTCAGACCATCAAAGAAACCGTAGAACTCCGAATAAACCGTACCGATCAGCACCGGAACGTCTGCGGTCTCGGGCCGAAACCCACTGCCGTTGTGGAGCGGATCTCCAAGATAGAAGCGGTTCGGGTGGGGACTTTGGCCCACATTCGCGCCTTTTGCTTTCAGAGCCGGGCTGACGTTCCGGTAAGCCTGCGCCAGCTGGTGGTAGGGCACAGTTTCCAGCTGCTGTGCTGTCTGCACGCCAAGCTCCTGCATCAGCGCCTGCACACAGTCCCTGCCGCTGCCGACGCTGTCGTTCAGCAAACCTTCCAGCACACCACTCATTATCATCGCCCTGTGGTACAGGCCATCTGCTGCCGGGGTCTGCAGCAGCGTTGTCACTTTGGCACCGCCGCCGGACTGGCCGAATACCGTCACGCAGCCGGGATCGCCGCCAAACGCTGCAATATTGTCCCGCACCCACTGCAGTGCCAGGATGATATCATCCCCACCCGCATTGCCGGAGTTTGCGTACTCCTCCCCAAAATCGGAGAGATCCAAGTAGCCCAGGATGTTCAGCCGGTGGTTCAGTGACACCACCACGCAGTTCCCTTCCCGCGCCATGTTTCCGCCCTCGTAGGCCACCTGCTCAATGGACGAGCCGGCAAAAAATCCGCCGCCATGGAGCCAGACCAGCACCGGCCGCTTTTGGGCATCGCAGGCCGGGGTCCAGATGTTCAGGTTCAGGCAGTCCTCATCCTGCACCCAGTAGCGGTGGGGCACACGCAGCTCGCCGCCGGGCTTGTCGATGCTCAGCAGAGGGCAGACGCAGCCGTAACTGGAAGCGTCCAGCGGCTCTGCCCAAGGCTGGGGCGGCTGGGGTGCATGGAAGCGCACCGCCCTCCCATACGGGATGCCCTTGAAGCTGCTGATCTCCCGGAAGCGATATCCCCGCACCGGACCGTAATTTGTCTGAACCACCGGGAAATCCGGCGCACAGCAAAATGCCTTTTCCATAAATGACCTCCTTCTTTCAAAAAGACAGACCCCCGGTACTGCAAACATGGCACCCGGAGGTCTGTTTTGTTATCCTAAATCTTCGCCGTTGGTGGCAATGACCTTCTGATACCAGTAGAAGCTGTCCTTCTTTTCGCGGCTCAGATCACCCGTGCCGTCGTCAAACTTGTTGACGTAGATGAAGCCGTAGCGCTTTGCCATCTCACCGGTGGAGGCACTCACCAGATCGATGCAGCCCCAGGGGGTGTAGCCCATCAGATCCACGCCGTCCTTTACAGCCTCGGCCATCTGCTCGATGTGGGCACGCAGGTAGTCGATGCGGTAGCTGTCGTGGATCTTTCCGTCGGCATCCTTCTTGTCGTAAGCGCCCAGGCCGTTTTCCACCACCATCAGGGGAATGCGGTAGCGGTCGTAGATCGCGTTGAGGGTGTAGCGCAGACCAATGGGATCGATCTGCCAGCCCCAGTCGGAGGCTTTCAGGTAAGGATTCTTCTTGCCAGTAATGATGTTGCCACCCACATCATCGGCATCCTTGTGGGTGGTGATGCAGTTGGACATATAGTAGCTGAAGGTGTAGAAATCGACAGTACCGGCCTTCAGGATGGCAGCATCCTCCGGCTCCTGCCGGATGGTGATATTATTCTCGGCAAAATAGCGCTTCATGTAAGAAGGATACTCGCCGCGGACATGCACATCAGAGCAGAACCAGTTGCTGATCTGCATGGCCTTCTGGTTGGCGATCTCGTCGGCCGGGTCGCAGGTCAGTGCGTAGCTGGTGATAAAGCAGATCATGCAGCCCATCTTGAACTGAGGGTAGTGGTCGTGGGCATACCGAACAGCCTCTGCACTGGCCACAAACTGGTGATGCAGCGCCTGAAAACGCTCCTGCTTGTTGTCCGGCACCTTGTCGGTAGGGCCTTCAAAGCCCCGGATGGTGCCTGTTTCCAGGATCGCGCCCATGGGCATGGTACCGCAGTTGATCTCGTTGAAGGTCAGCCAATACTTAACCTTATCCTTGTACCGCTCAAAAATGGCCTTGCAGTAGTTCATATAGAACTCGATGAGTTCCCGGCTGACCCAGCCGTTGTACTTTTCCACCAGCGCATAGGGCAGTTCATAGTGGCTGATGGTGACCAGCGGCTCGATGCCGTGCTTCTTGCAGCAGTCAAAGACCTTGTCATAGAATTCAAGGCCCTTCTCGTTCGGCTCGGTCTCCATACCGGTGGGGAAAATGCGGGTCCAGTTGATGGAGGTGCGGAAGGTCTTGAAGCCCATCTCGGCGAAGAGAGCAATGTCCTCCTCGTAGTGGTGGTAGAAGTCGATGGCCTCATGGCTGGGATACAGCCGGTCGGAGCGGACAGCAGTTGTCACCCATTTCGGACTGGTGTGAGAGCCATTGGTGCACAGGTCAGGGATACTGGGGCCTTTGCCATCCACGTCCCATGCGCCCTCGAACTGGTTGGCTGCACAGGCACCGCCCCACAGGAAATCATCACGGAAAACGCTCATAAGTTTCTACTCCTATCCTATTTTGTTCTGGTTCAGGCGGGGTTCTGTTCAAAGAACAGCTTCAGGGCACCGATCAGGTTGGCATCGTTGCCATAGCGGCAGCGCACCAGCTCCGGCTTGACCGCCGGCATGACTGTGCAGCGCTCAAACAGCCAATCCAACTCGGCCTGAATCGCAGGCAGCAGAGCCTCCGCTGCGCTGATACCGCCGCCGATGGCCACCTTTTCCACATCCAGCACATTCTGCAGGCTCAGGATGCCAACGGCCACCCGCCGGGCAAAGATCTTGAGAGCCTTCTGCGCTTCCGGCTCCCCGGCATTGTAAGCCGCAAAGATTTCCTCGCCGGTGGGTAGCGGGCCCTGCAGCGACAGTTTCTTCTGCCGAGCATATTCCCGGATCAAACCTGTCGCCGAAGCGGCACCTGCCCACAGGGGTGCATCCGAGAAAGTTTCCACCTTGTTCATCTCAAAGGTTTCTGTCTCCATGGCTGCCATATTGGAAACAAGGCCGCTAACCTCGCCTGCGGCAGCGTGAGCGCCCATCAGCACCTTCCCGTTCAGGATGATGCCGCCGCCGATGCCGGTGCCCAGCACCAGCACAAGACCATTCTCCACACCGGCCAGCGCACCGGTCCAACCCTCCGCTGCTGCGGCACACTTGCCATCGTTGGCGATGGTCACCGGCACGCCCAGCCGTGCCTCTACCTGCGCAGCAAAGGGCTGCTCCCACATAAAGGCACTGAGCATTCCACCGGTATGGGCGATGCCGTTTCTGGTATCGATGCGGCCCGGCATAGAGATGGCGCAGCCCACGAACTGTCCCTGAAGGGGAGCGGCAAAGCCCTCGATGGCCGCCAGAAGGTCATCTATATTCGTCAGCGGTGTCGGAACCTTTCCACCAGAGATTTTCCGGGCCTGTTCATCGGCCAGGCTGTACTTGATGAAGGTTCCGCCGATGTCGATCAAAAGATACTGTTTCATCTTATCTCCTGTTTTCTGTTGGTTGTTTTCAGACTCATGCAAAGCCCAACGCGGCAGCCAGGCTGAGCATCACTGGCAGTGTGATCAGCGACAGTAGGGTGCTCAGACAGACCATCTGCACCGCGTAGGAAGAATCCAGCCCCAGACGCTGGGCATATACCGCAATGTTGCTGCCGATGGGGGCCGCATTCACAATGATGAGCACCGTGCCGATCTGCCGACATGGGGCTTTGCGAAAAAAAAGCCACGACACCGCCATGGAGAGCAGCAGCACCCCGGCACCTGCCGCAATGCTGACAGCCAATTCCACAGCTCCCTTTTCCGAATACTCAATACAGAATGATTTTAGCACAACACAGGGCAGCACGCAATGCTCGTGTTTATACACCCGTGCAATCTTGTTGGGAAATGCCCCAAACCCCTGAACGATTTCAGAGAAATCGGCTGCGCTCCTGCGGAGCTGAACATCAATCTATCTTCGGAAAGTGAGTCAGGGATTTTTCGGCTCACGGCGTTCAGGCATATCCGGTTTTTTCTCATATCCGTCGATCGCCACTTGGCGAAGGTAAGCGCTCATATTCTCTATCCTAAGCTGCGCCATCCTCGCCTTTATCAAGCCGAGTTCTTTTTCATCTACGAAAAATTTGACCTGTATCGGTCGCTTGCGATTCCTGTTGTCTGGCATCGGGATTCCTCTTTACTCCTACGGATTATTTCTAATCAAAACCGATCGATTATTGATGTGCAGTTCTGTGTTCTCCTACAAAATCACGCATAGAATACGCTTGTAAATTCCTGCTCCTGAACCTTCATCTTTGCTGTAAACTCTGAATAATTCTGCGCATCTATGGGAATTTTCAAGCCGTGCTTGATAACGCTGATGTCGTCACGCGCCATAACATTTTTCTCATAGGTCAAACCACGGTTCAACCACAATTTCAAATCGTCAGACCCTTTCGCTTCTGGATAGAGATAGTAACCAGCCTTTGCATCAAACCGGAACATATAGGCAAGCACCTGTAAATAATCTCGATTGCCAATGTTGTCAAGGGGTTTATACTTCGCGTCAGCAATGATCCGTGGTTTGCTATTCCGGCTGATGAAATCGGGATAGATCAAGCCTACATTTCCATCAAACAGTCTCTGAGCGCCTGTGCTGCTCTTGTTCATTGGGTGGTAGAAGATATCTTCAATGAACAAGTTAATATATTCCTCCCACAGCCATGCACCGTCAAACAGAATACCGTATACCTGCCTCGCTCCAGTGCCAATTTGATGTTTCTGGTGTCGGAGGATTAAGAGACACAACCTTTGTAATGCGAGATACTCTCTGAAATAAGCGTGGCGGACGGTATTCTTTTTATTCTGTTCAATGATTTTCTGCCTGTCATACGGCTCATATCCCGGAGTCGCATCTATAACGAGTTTTACCTCGTCTTTCACTTTGATAAGAAGTTTATTGCCGTAAGGCTTTCTTTTGATAAACTCTATGGTATGCCGCACCAGCTCCATCAGACTGTTATCGTAGGAAAACTCTCTCTGGCTGTATGCAACATTTCCTACAAATGGGGTGTTCTTCTCTATATGTCTTGCGATATCAATCGTGCCCTTTACATTTCCATCATTGTACCTGTGGCGGATATACTTTTTGAACAAGCCCTTCCGCATCGCTGCTTTGAGGTAATACGGAAACAGAAACAGCAGGAAATTGAACAGCCGATTGTCTTGATTGGCATCTGCATCCAAATCTACGATATTTGGAAAGTCCAGAACTTTGTCTAAAAGATACTGGAAAAAGTAATCCTCACCCTCTCCGCAAAAACGGGACGCGATCACAAGCCGCTCATCACCGTAGCCAAGAAAGCCCATCACATTACCGGAGCGATAGGTATCATTGACGCTTTGGAGGATCATCTGATCTTGCGTAATATCCTCTGCATCCTTTACGGTTTCAGGAAATACGAACACACCTTCACGCTCAAGCTGTTCCAATGTTTTATCTGCAATTTTGCCTGTCAGCCTCGCTACTTGAGAAAAGGCATCTTTTTTCTGCTGGGAGTTATCCTTGATCCTGAGCAGCTTCATTCGCATCACCTCTGGCAGGTTTCTGATAGCCGTATGCCCTTGCGAACCGATTCATAATTCCTTCCTCATCGTACATTCCCTGAATGTATTCCTGTAGGAGCGGTTGCAAATAATCAGTCCAAAGTTGGTCAAAATCAAGTGTTTTCAACTTCAGGAAGTAAGACGCTCCGATCTGATAATTTTCATTCAGATCCTCGACCTCTGCGATTGCCTTATTGAGCGCAGCCATCCTTCTGATTGCCTCAGCCTCCAACGCCTCGTTTTCCAGCGACGCAAGCATCTCAAGGCGCTCATCCGCTCTGAGTTCTACGAATCGGAAGCGACGACGCATGGCAAAATCAAAGCTGTCCACAGAGCGGTCAATATCGTTCATGGTGCCGATGATATAGACATTTTCAGGAATATAGAGCTTTTCGCCGGGGTCAGAGTGCAGATTGGAATACTGCGTGGAGATCTCTCCGGCTTTACCGCGATAACCGGGATCTATTGCAAAGAACAATTCACCGAAAATCTTTGAAATTTCACCGCGGTTGATTTCGTCTATGATGAATATGTATTTTTTCAGTTCCTCCTGTTTTGCCTTTGCTTTTGAAATTGTACTTTTCTTTGCTTTGATTGCTTTATAGATGGCAAAGTCATAGGAATATCCTTGCGTAGCAAACGTCTTTCCGAAAAAGGACGTGATATCCTTTATTTTTTCAAACTTCTGCCCGGATTCCAGCATCTTCCGAACTTCATCCAAACTCAGAGCAAGCCTGTTGACAGATGCGTTTCTGGGAATAGAAATATGGATATGCCCGTCATCCACGCCGGTAATGGTAAATTCATTTCCATTGATCGTCTTAAATGTGTCAACGCCAAACTCAACGCCGGAGAAAAACTCTGTCATGGATTCTTGAACCGTGACTTCCTTTTCTACGGTTTCTCTGGATTTTTGGGAGTCCTCATAGTTCTTTCTGGCACGGGCAACAAACTTCTTGAAAATGCCATCCTGCAATTCAAAGCCCATTGTCCCATCATCATTGATTTTCGGTCTTAGTCCTTCAACAAAATCAGAGTAGTCATAACTCGGATGGAACTGAACGAACTCAACCTGTTTTTTCTGCTCGTCAGTAAGAAGTGTGTAATCGTCAAAGTACCCATTGCTGATGATGTCCACAGCGATTTCTTTGGCAAGATAAGATTTTCCGGTACCGGGCGCACCTCTGAAAATCAGATTTTTTGATTCAATCAGCATGGAAGAAAACGGATTTCGGTATCCCTTGAACTGTTGAACAAGCTCTTCCTGAACAGCAGCTTCCGTTTCTGCCGCTGCGGTTTCCTTCTCATCTTTTTCGCGGTATGTCAAAATAAACTGATCTCCCGATTCACCGAAACGCTTCAAACATTCCTGAACGAAGATAATCGTAGAGAAGATATTCCAGCAATAGATAACAAACTGCCGTCCGTTGTCATAGCCGTATGTCAGGTACTCTATTGTGTTGCGGTGCTTCTTGAAATCGTCAACACTCGCATAAATACCTCTGATTATGTCGCTGTCCGGGTTATATTTGCAGACAGGGAAGTTCTCCTTGTCCTCAACCGATAATGCAGCAAGCTGCTTCTCGAACACCTGACAGGCAATGCGGGGCAAGGTTTGATTGGAATTTCTTCTTTCGCCTTTGCTGTAGGCTCGCTTGATTACGTCTCCATTTGCCCTCTTGAAACAGGCATCCAGCGGCTTATAGTTATCACCGAGACTCAGATTATTCATTGTAAAGCGTTCATCTGTTGACTCGACGCTTTCGGCAGTAATAGATAACTCAAATTTTTCTTGCTGCTTAGTCTCGATGGAGAAGCCCAGACTTTCCAGATAGTTCTTTGCGTCAACGCTGTTAAAGGATTCTGTCGAAATATCCGTGCTGTTTGCCAAATGGTCAGCAACGGCTACCACATACTTCGGCGGATATTTTTTCCCATCCTCAGACACAAGTACATATTTTACGCTTGTATTATGTTCGGAAACTCCGTTCTCGTCGATAAATTTCAGGGCATCAATAACATCCTGCTTTTTCAGCTTTGGTATAGCCATGCTGCACCTCCTCGAAAGTGTGTACACACATTATATCACAAGGATAGCTCTGTTTTCAATACAATACCCAGAATTTATCGCCCTAAAATATAACTTTTCTACGAATATAAGCTGATTTTCAGTTTTCCCAGTGTCGAACATACTCTGCATCGAAATACCCCTCTATCGACTTTACGGTTTTGTGGGGTATTTTGCACGACCGCAAATATGCGCACTTCCCAGCGAACCGTATACCTTATACAGCGATTCGCTGTTTCACAAAGGAACTGCATAAGAGCGATAACTATTTCACCCTTTTTACTATCCTTGCTTTACAGAGCAGAAAGTCGGTGATTTTCAACCCTTAGATGTACAAAAACAGGCAGCACCCAACCGAAGCTGAGTGCCGCCTGTTTTGTTGTCCAATCCTGCTTAGCAGATGCCGATTTTGTAGTTTTCTCAAATTACTGTCTTATCGGCACACGGCAAATCTGCTCCGTTTTTTACAGGAGGCCTTCGGTAAGGGAACGGAGCTGAGCATGGCGGTAAACGATCTGACCGTAGCCCCCGTAGCCACCGCATTTCTGGGGCAGTTTCTCAGCACCGATTACTTTGCAGCCAGCCGGGATCTGCTGCTGCACCGGCAGTCGGAGCAGTTGCTGCACCAGATCGATCTGACAGGACTGGTGTAAAATGGAACTGCTGCAATTTGAAGTAACCAACGCCGGAATGCTGGGCAGCCGCTGGACACCCCCCGCCCCGGAAACAAAAAAGGCCTCCTCCCTGCCCGGAGCCGCGCTGGCAACTCTCTTGCAGGAGGAGGATGACGAGGATGATTGGGACGGCGATGCTCCCGACATGAGCGCAGAGTTTGCACGGCTCGGCCATCTGAACGAAGAGGCCGACACCGATGCCCTGCCCCTGACAGCCGATTTTGCCCCTCTGCCGGATGGCTCTTTGGCGCTGGTGCGCTGGCCCCGGCTGGCACGGCCCGCTGTGGTACCCGACGCTGTAGAAGGCCGCGCAGTCACCGCCATTGCCGCTACCGCCTTTGCTGCCAGCCATCTGGATGAGGGCTGCTTTGCGCAGTTCGGGCAATCGCCTATCAGTTTCAGCATATTTTGTATGCGAATGGGCCGCGCAGTCACCACCGAGACGCTGGACGAAGGCGGGCCGACTTCCGTCACACTGCCGGACAGCATCACCCACATTGGTCCCTACGCGTTCTACCACTGCACAAATCTGACTTCCATCACCCTGCCGGATGCCATTTCCGCCCTGCCTGCCGGTGTATTCGGTGACTGCAGCCGCCTTACCAGCGTCCATCTGCCAGAGCAGCTGCAGGCTCTGGGCTATCTGCCCCGCCCCACGGATCAGGTCATGCCGGATGTGGGCACGTTTGCCGGGTGTCATGCCCTGAAACAGCTGACGCTGCCTCCACAGCTTAAAATGCTGGGCGCTCACAGCTTCAACAGTTCCGGTCTGACGAGCCTGACCACCCGGGATGCCGGGTGTGAAAATTGGAGCCGTACTGTCACTGTGGCTGTGTCTGCATTTGACCACACTGCCGCACTGCTCTGGCTGGAAAAGGCCGATGTTTCCGGCCATGTGGTGGCGCGGCTGGGTCTACCCGTGGCCCGGGATAAAATTCTGGCAGGCGATGCCAAATTCGGAGCCATCCTGCGGGTACCGGTGCTGTTCTTTACCCAGCCGATTCCCTACTTTGACCAACTGGCCCGGGACGCGTTCCGGCTGGATTTCTCGGCCCGTATGGCGCTGGCTCGGCTGGAAGCCTCTGCAGGGCTTTCCCCCGCCGACCGCCAGTGGTATTGTGCAGTTCTGGTGCAGTATTTCGACCGGGCTCCACAGTTCATGCCCTGCCCGCCTCAACAGGCTTACGCAGAGCTGTTCCGCTTCCTCTGCCGCACAGACCTGCTCACCGCATCCGATGTCAGCACTCTGCTTCGGATGGCCGGAGCACTCGCCCTTCCCGCCGAACTCATCAGCGAGATGATGGAGGTGCGCACCCGCCGGTTTGAAACAGTCACCGGCTTTGAGGATCTGGAGTTGGATTGATCAGAACAACAGACATTGCGTAGAAAGATGCTCAGTTAGTACAGTCACTCCCAGTTCTTCCGCCCATAGCGGGTGGTCAGCTGGCAGATCTCCTTGGTGTAAACACTGAAGGCGTTTGTTTCCCAGATCTGCCAATTGTAGTTCAGGGTGGTCGTGTCAATGGGCTCCGGCTTGCGCATGACCACATAGGGCAGGCACGAACTACCGCATCCTGTGCGAGGCAACCACGGTTTATCCGGGTGCTGAGATGCACTATGTCGTTGTGAACGTGTATGAAAGTCTGGAAGGCAATGCCAACATCATCAGCGTGACCGATG
>ENA-OOWV01001103-OOWV01001103.1-human-gut-metagenome-genome-assembly--contig:-NODE-1103-length-18606-cov-6.955097_pt1 | contig 18606 bp, 12 predicted proteins | sample MGYA00241584_ERZ501337 | MGnify/ENA primary metagenome ERZ501337 (study PRJEB25962, sample SAMEA2042744) | human gut metagenome | biome: human gut; feature: human-associated habitat; material: faeces... | reverse complement strand
CTGCAACAAGGAGTGCCACAACGTGGTCCTGAGCCTGGACGGCCGCAAGGAAGTCAACGATGCCATGCGCCCGGACGCGGGCGGCCACGGCACTTACGACCGCATTGTCAAGAACTTCAAGAAGTGCATCGCGAGCCGCAAGGGCGGCGACTGGGATTACCGCGGCGTCTACACGTATCTGCGCGGCACCTACACCCACAACAACATGGACTTCACGAAGGACGTCCTCTCGATGGTCGACGAGGGCTTCAACATCCTCTCGGTCGAGCCGGTCGTCATGAAGGACAGCCCGCTCGGCTTCACGGAGGAGGACCTGCCGCGCATCCGCGAGGAGTACGACCGCCTGACGGAGGCCTACATGAAGCGCCATCGCGAGGGCAGGGGCTTCTGGTTCTTCCACTTCAACATGGACCTCTCGAACGGGCCGTGTGTCGCCAAGCGCCTCTCGGGCTGCGGCGCCGGCCACGAGTACGTCGCCGTGTCCGAAAACGGCGACCTCTACCCGTGCCACCAGTTCGTCGGCCGCGAGGGCTACAAGCTCGGCGACATCTACGAGGGCATCACGAACACGGAGCTTCCTCAGTACTTCCGCGAGAGCCACGTGCTCAACAAAGAGAAGTGCCGCGACTGCTGGGCGCGCTTCTTCTGTTCGGGCGGCTGCCACGCCAATGCCGACCTCTTCCACGGCGATATCCGCCAGCCGTATGAAGTCGGCTGCGAGATCCAGAAAAAGCGCCTCGAATGCGCCATCCTCGTGCAGGCATTGCTGGCCCTCGAGAAGATGGAGAAAGAGGAGCAGACGACTGCGGATGGGGAATGATATTTCCCTGAAGTATTAATATAATTTATGTATAATAGAAAAGCTGACAAGCAAAAATGCTTGTCAGCTTTTCTATGGGAAGGGTGGACTTCCTATTGTTTATCAGTGTTCTCGACCGTCACAAGGGAGAAAATTCTTGTTGGAAATTAAGAGCAAAATATTCTGACAATATACATTTTTACCGCGACTGTAATTGCTTCAATTTATGACAAAACCATTGACATTTGGACAGCGTTTATTGTATCATTAGACCTGTAAGAACTGAAACTTCTAAGACTATTTAGGGGGTAATTTTCAAATGGCAGTAAAAGTTGCTATCAATGGTTTTGGCCGTATCGGTCGTCTCGCATTCCGTCAGATGTTCGATGCTGAGGGTTATGAAGTCGTTGCAATCAACGATCTCACGAAGCCGTCCATGCTCGCATACCTGCTGAAGTACGATTCTTCCCAGGGCAGATACGAGTATGCTGACACGGTCTCCGCTGATGACGAAGCTGGCACGATCACGGTCAAAGGCAAGACGATCAAGATCTATGCTGAGCGCGATGCAAAAGACATTCCTTGGGCTAAGCACGATGTAGATGTCGTTCTCGAGTGCACGGGCTTCTACACGTCCAAGGAGAAGGCTTCCGCTCACCTCGCAGCAGGCGCTAAGAAAGTTGTTATCTCCGCTCCGGCTGGTAACGACCTCCCGACGATCGTTTTCAACACGAACCACAAGACGATCCCGGCTGGCACGAAAGTTATCTCCGCTGCATCCTGCACGACGAACTGCCTCGCTCCGATGGCTGACGCTCTGAACAAGTTCGCTCCGATCAAGAGCGGCATCATGCAGACGATCCACGCTTTCACGGGCGACCAGATGGTCCTCGATGGCCCGCAGCGCAAGGGTAACCTCCGCCGCAGCCGTGCTGCTTCCGAGAACATCGTTCCGGCTTCCTCGGGTGCTGCTAAAGCTATCGGCCTCGTTCTGCCGGACCTGAACGGCAAGCTCATCGGTGCTGCACAGCGCGTTCCGACCCCGACGGGCTCCACGACGCTGCTCTACGCTGTTGTTGAGGGTGAAGTCACGGTTGAGGGCATCAACGCTGCTATGAAGGCTGCTGCTACGGAGTCCTTCGGCTACAACGAAGACGAGATCGTTTCGAAGGATATCGTCGGCATGCGTTATGGCTCCCTGTTCGATGCTACGCAGACGATGGTTTCCCACACGGGCGACGGCAACTCCCTCGTACAGGTTGTTTCCTGGTACGACAACGAGAACTCCTACACGAGCCAGATGGTTCGCACGATCAAGTACTTCGCTGAGGAAGTAAAGTAATTGAATTAAGAGTTCTCAACTGAATACAGTAGAAGATCTCTTGAGGTCCGGCCGTTTGTTTGGGCCGGGCCTCATTTTTTATGAGAAAATGACCTTGGAGGTTTTACGATGAACAAGAAAACCATCAAAGATGTTGACGTCAACGGCAAAAAGGTATTTGTCCGCGTCGACTACAACGTCCCGTTCGACGACAAGATGAACATCACGAACGACACGCGCATGGTCCGCACGCTGCCGACTCTGAACTACCTGCTCGACCACGGTGCAGCTCTCGTCATCGCCTGCCACATCGGCCGTCCGACCGAGGCTCGCGAGGACAAGTTCTCTACGAAGTACCTCGTCAAGCACCTCTCCGAGCTGCTCGGCCGCGATGTCAAGTGGGCTTCCGACTGCGTCGGCGCAGAGGCAGATGCTGCAAAAGCTGCGCTGAAGCCGGGCGATGTCCTGCTGCTTGAGAACCTCCGCTACCACAAGGAAGAGAAGAAGAACGATCCTGAGTTCGCAAAACAGCTCGCTTCCGGCTGCGACCTCGCAGTCGATGATGCATTCGGCGTTTCTCACCGCGCTCATGCTTCGAACGCAGGTGTTCCGAAGTACATCGAGACGGTCGCAGGCTTCCTGATGGAAAAGGAAATCAACTACATCGGCAAGACGCTTGAGAACCCGCAGCATCCGTTCGTTGCCATCATCGGCGGCGCAAAGGTCTCCGATAAGATCGGCGTCATCAGCAACATGATCGACAAGGTTGACACGATCATCATCGGCGGCGGCATGGCTCACACGTTCGACGCAGCCAAGGGCCTGCCAATCGGCACGTCCCTCTGCGAGCCGGACAAGTACGACCTCGCCCGCGAGCTGCTCAAGAAGGCTGCTGACAAGGGCGTCAAGGTTGTCCTGCCGGTCGATCTCGTCATCGCCGACAAGTTTGCTGCTGATGCCAACACGCAGACGGTCGACGTCGACAAGGTACCGGATGGCTGGATGGCCCTCGACTCCGGCGTGAAGACGTCGAAAGAGTACCAGAAGGCTCTCGAAGGCGCTAAGACGGTCATCTGGAACGGACCGATGGGCGTATTCGAGTTCGACAAGTTCGCACATGGCACGCTGGCTGTCGCTGAGGCTGTTGCCAAGGCTACGGACAACGGTGCTATCTCTATCGTCGGCGGCGGCGATTCCGTTGCAGCCCTCAAGAAGACGGGCCTGACGGACAAGATCTCGCACGTCTCGACGGGCGGCGGTGCTACGCTCGAGTTCCTCGAAGGCAAAGAGATGCCGGGCATCGCAGCTCTGGCTGACAAATAAGACGGTTTTTATTCCGGGGCCTGCGCGAAGCGGGCCTTCGGAAGTGCAGATAAGAATTCAGGGGGTATTTCAAAAATGGCAAGAACTCCAATCATTGCAGGCAACTGGAAGATGAACAACACGATCGTCGAGGGCAAGAACCTCGTCCGTGGCCTGGCTCCGCTCGTCAAGGATGCCAAGGTGACGGTTGTCGTCTGCCCGACGGCTACGGCTCTCGCAGCTGTCGCTGACGCAGCACTCGGCACGAACATCCACGTCGGTGCACAGAACGTCCATTGGGAAAGCCATGGTGCCTTCACGGGCGAGATCTCCACGGGCATGCTCAACGAGATCGGCGTAGATTACTGCGTACTCGGTCACAGCGAGCGCCGCGGCTACTTTGGCGAGACGGATGAGGGCGTCAACAAGCGCGCTCATGCTGCTTTCGCTGCTGGCATCACGCCGATCATCTGCTGCGGTGAGTCCCTCGAGCAGCGCGAAGCTGGCGTTTACCTCGACTTCGTCGCAGGCCAGGTCAAGGCTGCCCTCGCTGGCTTCCAGCCGGAAGAGGTAGCAAAGCTCGTCATCGCTTACGAGCCGATCTGGGCGATCGGTACCGGCAAGACCGCTACCGCAGAGCAGGCTAACGAGGTTTGCTCCGCTATCCGTGACTGCCTGCGCGAGAAGTACGGCGCACGCGCTGCACGCGGCATCACCATCCAGTACGGCGGTTCTATGAACGCGAAGAACGCTTCCGCATCCAGTACGGCGGCAGCGTCAAGCCGGCTACGATCAAAGACCTCATGAAGCAGCCGAATGTCGACGGCGCTCTCGTTGGCGGCGCATCGCTCAAGGCTAAGGACTTCAGCGAGATCGTCAACTTCTGATTGATTCTTCATCCTTTCGGAGTTAGAAGGAGTAATAATCCACAATGGCAAAGATCAAACACGCACCGGTCGCACTCATCATCATGGATGGCTGCGGTCTCGGTGGCAAGCTCGACAAGAGCAATGCCGTAGAAGCTGCGAAGACGCCTGTCCTCGACGGCCTCATGGCAAACTACAACACGAGCCACCTGCAGGCTTCTGGCGAATTCGTCGGCCTGCCGGACGGTCAGATGGGCAACTCGGAAGTCGGTCACACGAATATCGGCGCCGGCCGCCTCGTCTACCAGCAGCTCACGCGCATCACGCGTGACATCAAGAACGGCGACTTCTTCAAGAACGAAGTCCTCGTCAAGATCATGCAGGATGCCAAGGCAAATGGCGGTGCAGTCCACCTGCTCGGCCTCGTTTCCCCGGGCGGCGTACACAGCCACCAGGGCCACCTCTACGCACTTCTCGAGATGGCAAAGCAGCAGGGCGTCAAGGACGTTTACGTCCACGCCTTCCTCGATGGCCGTGATGTGCCGCCGCAGAGCGCACAGCCGTACCTCGAGGAGCTCGAGGCGAAGTGCAAGGAGATCGGCGTCGGCACGATCGCGACGGTTGCTGGCCGCTACTACGCCATGGACCGCGACAACCGCTGGGACCGCGAGCAGAAGGCCTATGAGGCCATCGCCCATGCAGAGGGCGTCGTAGCAGATGACCCGGTAGCAGGCCTCAAGGCAAGCTACGAGAATGGCGTCAACGACGAGTTCGTCGTGCCGTTCGTCGTCAAGGGCTACGAGGGCATGAAGAACGGCGACGGCGCCATCTTCTTCAACTTCCGCCCGGACCGCGCGCGCCAGCTCACGCATGCATTCGTCGATGAGAAATTCGACGGCTTTGAGCGCGACGAGAACCTCAAGGTCCCGTTCGCCACGTTCTCCCAGTATGAAGACGGCATGAATGCAGCTGTTGCCTTCCCGCCGGAGCACATCGACAAGACGCTCGGCGAGATCATCCAGGATCACGGCCTCACGCAGCTCCGCATCGCAGAGACGGAGAAGTACGCGCACGTCACGTTCTTCTTCAACGGTGGTGTCGAGGAGCCGTACAAGGGCGAGGATCGCATCCTCGTCCCGAGCCCGAAAGTCGCTACTTACGACCTCAAGCCGGAGATGAGTGCGGTTGAAGTCACGGACAAGGTCTGCGAGGCTATCCGCTCCGAGAAGTACGACTTCATCATCCTCAACTACGCGAACTGCGACATGGTCGGCCATACGGGTGTCTTCCCGGCAGTCGTCAAGGCCGTTGAGACGGTTGACTCCTGCGTCGGCCGCTTCGTTGCAGCCATCAAGGAAGTCGGCGGCGAGGTCTGCATCACGGCAGATCACGGCAATGCCGATAAGATGATGGACTACGTCAACAACCAGCCGTTCACGAAGCACACGACGAACGCTGTGCCGTTCATCGTCGTTTCGGACCGCGTCAAATCCGTCAAGGACGGCGCTCTCTGTGACATCGCACCGACGCTCCTGACGCTCGCTGGTCTTGACATCCCGGAAGAAATGACGGGCAAGAACCTCGTAGAGCTTTGATAGCGAGATAGAGGCAGCATTCCCTTGAGCAAGGAAGGGCAGGGGCCACTGCCCTCAATGCTGGCCCCAGAGAGAATGCACCTCAGTATTATATTTTAGAAAAGAGAGGAATACGAACAATGATTGCTTATTCACAGAAAGTGGAAGATATGGCATGCGTAGCACAGGAAGTACATCACGGTGCTGCCCCGATTCCTGAAGAAGGCAAATGGGTAAAATCCAAGAACGTCCAGGACATCAGCGGCCTGACGCACGGTGTTGGCTGGTGCGCTCCGCAGCAGGGTGCCTGCAAGCTGACGCTCAACGTCAAAGACGGCATCATCCAGGAAGCCCTCGTTGAGACGATCGGCTGCTCGGGCATGACGCATTCCGCTGCTATGGCTGCCGAAATCCTTCCGGGCCTGACGGTCCTCGAAGCACTCAACACGGACCTCGTCTGCGATGCCATCAACACGGCTATGCGTGAGCTCTTCCTGCAGATCGCTTACGGCCGCAGCCAGACGGCATTCTCCGACAACGGCCTGCCGGTCGGCGCTGGTCTCGATGACCTCGGCAAGGGCCTGCGCAGCCAGGTCGGTACGCTCTACGGCACGCTCAAGAAGGGCCCGCGTTACCTCGAACTCGCAGAAGGCTACGTCACGAAGCTCGCTCTCGACAACGAAGGCCGCATCATCGGTTACGAAGTCGTACAGGTCGGCAAAGTCCTCGAAGCTGTCCGCGCTGGCAAGGATGCCAATGAGGCAATCAAGGCCAACACGAGCACGAAGGGCCGCTTCGCTGACGGCGTCAAGTTCATCGATCCGCGCGAAGAGTAATCTCCCCGCTTGATGATTTCCGAGTTTCAAGGTAAAAGGAAGGAATGAATAGAATGTCATTATTCGAAGGCTATGAGCGCCGTATTGATCAAATCAACGAAGTCTGCAAACAGTATGGTCTTGCTTCCATCGAGGATGCCAAGAAGGTCTGCGACGAGAAGGGCATCAACCCGTATCAGATCGTAGAGGACCTGCAGCCGATCGCATTCGAGAATGCAAAGTGGGCTTACACGCTCGGCGCTGCAATCGCAATCAAGAAGGGCTGCACGAAGGCTGCTGACGCCGCTAAGGCTATCGGCGAAGGCCTCCAGGCTTTCTGCGTACCGGGTTCTGTTGCTGACCACCGCAAGGTAGGCCTCGGCCACGGCAACCTCGGCGCTATGCTCCTCTCCGAGGATGCTGGCTGCTTCGCATTCCTCGCAGGCCACGAGTCCTTCGCAGCTGCTGAGGGTGCTATCGGCATCGCCCGCACTGCAAACAAGGTCCGCAAGACCCCCCTGCGTGTTATCCTGAACGGCCTGGGCAAGGATGCAGCTTACATCATTTCCCGTATCAACGGCTTCACCTATGTGCAGACCGAGTACGATATCCCCACCCAGACCCTGACCGTCGTCAAGGAGATCCCCTTCTCCGAGGGTGAGCGCGCTGCTGTTAAGTGCTACGGCGCTAACGACGTTATGGAAGGCGTTGCCATCATGAAGAAGGAGGACGTTCAGTGCTCCATCACCGGCAACTCCACCAACCCCGTCCGCTTCCAGCACCTGGTTGCAGGTACCTATAAGAAGTGGGCCATCGAGAACGGCAAGAAGTACTTCTCCGTCGCTTCCGGCGGCGGCACGGGCCGTACCCTGCATCCCGATAACGTGGCTGCAGGCCCCGCAAGCTACGGCCTGACCGACTCTCTGGGCCGTGTGCACGGCGATGCTCAGTTTGCAGGTTCTTCTTCTGTGCCTGCACACGTTGAGATGATGGGCCTGATCGGCATGGGCAACAACCCCATGGTTGGTGCTACCGTTGCATGCGCTGTTGCTGCAGCTCAGGCTAACGCCTAAGTCTTTTCTAAGTTTCAGCGAGGGGAAGCTGCTTTCCGAATGAGCAGCTCCCCCTTTTTTGCTGATAGATGTCCGAACACAAGCAACCCGAATATGAGAAGGAAGAAACAATGAAAAAGAATCAGATCCGCAAGAGCGTGGCTGCGCTGGCCATGGCGGTTGTTGTGGGTGTCAGTCTGCTGGGCTACGGCTGCGGCAGCAAGTCCGCTTCCACCGCAGGCGGCGTGTCCGGTGATTTCACCGGCACTGCCAAGGGCATGGGCGGCGACGTTACCGTTACCCTGACGCTGGAAGACGGCAAGATCACCGGCTGCACCGCTGAGGGCAAGGACGAGACCCCCGGCATCGGTACGCTGGCACTGGAGCAGCTGCCCGCTCAGATCGCTGAGACCGGCAGCATCGCTGTGGACGGCGTGTCCACCGCGACCATCACCTCCAACGCCATCAAGGAGGCAGCAGCCGCTGCCCTGACTGCCGCCGGCCTGAACGCCGACGACTATAAGATCGAGGTCAAGGCCGACGAGACCAAGGCCGAGGATTCCACCATTGACGCTGACGTTGTCATCGTGGGTGCAGGCGGCGCAGGCATGACCGCTGCCATCACCGCTGCTGCCGAGGGCAAGAGCGTTGTGATCGTGGAGAGCCAGGCCATGGTGGGCGGCAACTCTGTGCGCGCTACCGGCGGCATGAACGCCGGCAAGACCGTGTATCAGGATGAGAACGAGTTCGGCGAGTCTGCCGGTGTCGAAAAGACCCTGAAGACCGCTGCTGAAAAGTACGCTGACAACGAGACCATCACCGCTCTGGCAAAGACCGTCTCTGAGCAGTGGGCAGAGTACCAGAAGAACCCCACCGGCTACTTCGACTCTGTTGAGCTGATGGAGCTGGACACCATGATCGGCGGCAAGGGCATCAACGACCCTGCTCTGGTGGAGACCCTGTGCTCCAACTCTGCTGATGCCATCGATTGGCTGGACGAGCACGGCATCACCCTGCACAGCGTTTCCAGCTTTGGCGGTGCATCCGTCAAGCGCATCCATCGCCCTGTGGACGCAGAGGGCAAGACCGTTTCTGTCGGTTCCTACATGATCCCCCTGCTGGAGGAGAACTGTGAGAAGGCTGGCGTTCAGATCCTGCTGAACACCACCGCCAACGAGATCCTGACCGATGCGAGCGGCGCTGCTGTGGGCATCAAGGCCACCGGTTCTACCGGCGAGACCGTCACTGTGAACGCCAAGGCTGTGGTGCTGACCACCGGCGGCTTCGGCGCAAATCTGGACATGGTTGTCGAGTACAAGCCTGAGCTGAAGGGCTTCATGACCACCAACGCTGCCGGCGCTCAGGGTCAGGGCATTGAGATGGCCACCGCCATCGGTGCTGGCACCGTGGATATGGACCAGATCCAGATCCACCCCACCGTTGAGGCCAACACCGCTGCCCTGATCACCGAGGGTCTGCGCGGCGACGGCGCTGTGCTGATCAACGCCGAGGGCAAGCGCTTCATCGACGAAGTAGGCACCCGTGACGTGGTCTCTGCTGCTGAGATCGCTCAGACCGGCAGCTACAGCTGGCTGGTGGTCGATCAGGCTATGGTCGATGCTTCCAGCGTCATTCAGGGCTACATCAAGAAGGGCTTCACCGTGACCGGCGAGACCTACGAGGAGCTGGGTAAGGCAATGGGCGTTGATGAGGCTGCTTTTGCCGAGACCATGAAGACTTGGAACGGCTATGTTGAGGCCAAGAATGACCCCGACTTTGGCCGCACCAGCTTTGCAAACCCGCTGGATACTGCTCCGTACTATGCAATCAAGGTCACTGCTGGTGTGCACCACACCATGGGCGGCCTGACCATCAACACCAACACCGAAGTCCTCAAGGAGGACGGCACTGTGATCCCCGGCCTGTTTGCAGCAGGTGAGGTCACTGGCGGTGTGCACGGTGCAAACCGTCTGGGCGGCAACGCTGTTGCAGACTTCACCGTGTTTGGCCGCATTGCAGGTAAGGCTGCCAGCGACTACGCTGCATGAGTACCCGCAAAGCACCTGAAAACGCTTCCGGCTCCAAAGGTCTGAAGCCATGGATGAAGAACCTGATCTTTGCTGCAGTGATCCTTGTGCTGGCAGCAGCGCTGTATTTCGGCGTGCGCGCAGCACACAGCAGCAAGGGCAGCGGCCTGCAGGCCACCGTCGATTTTGGCGATGGCATCACCGAGACTCTGCCGCTGGATACAGACCACGATTACCTGTATGATGTGGGCAATTATGTCGTGCATCTGCAGGTAAAGGATGGTGCCATCGCGTTCTTGGACAGTCAGTGCCCGGACCATGTGTGCGAGCAATTCGGCTGGCTGGACAAGGACGGCGCATGGGCTGCATGCGTCCCTGCCGGGGTGTATGTGGTAGTGGAAACTACAGCTGAATAAAGATCGTGCTTCAAAAAAGAGGCAGTACCCTGCAAGAGCGGGGCACTGTCTCTTTTGTTTTGTCTGGAAGGCAAAAGAGGGCATGGTGTGAAAGTTGGGTAAAACTTTGACACAAATGCGTCAAAACAAAATTTAGACGCTTGTGTAATAGACGAAAATGCGATAAACTAACAATAAACTCTTTATCGCGCGCTTTTGCAAAGCCTGCGCCCGATACCGAAACCAGGGCATGCCCTGAAAGATACAGGAGGAAACAGCAAGCATGATCTTTAAAAAGAAGCAGGATGCTGCGGTACAGCAGACGGCTGCGGGTGAGGCAAAGCCCGCAGCGAAGGGCGGCAAAGCAGCAGCCTTTTTCCGCAAGAACTGGAAATGGATGGTGCCGGTGGTGTGCGTGGCCGTGCTGGGCGGATGGTTCATCCTGCGCCCGGACAAGGCACAGAACGCCAATAAGGACATCAACTATGTGCAGGTCTCGCCGTCCAAGCGGGATGTGTCCAACACCCTCAGCGGAACCGGCACTCTGAACCCTGCCAATACATATAATGTTAAGTCGCTGGTAGCGGGCAAGGTGTTGACCAGCAGCTTTGAGGAAGGGGACATCGTGGAGGAAGGCACCGTGCTGTACACAGTGGACTCCTCTGATGCCACCACCAAGGCGGAGCAGGCGTCCATTGCTCTGCAGCAGGCACAGCGCAGCTACGACAAGACGGCAGACCGCCAGTATGTCCGCGCCGAGGTGGCAGGTGTTGTGAGTGCCCTCAAGGTGGCCAAGGGCGACGAAGTGACCAGCGGTCAGGAAGTGGCGGTCATCCGTGACAGCTCCAAAATGGTGCTGCGGCTGGAGTTCCCGGCAGCAGATGCCGCCACCTTCTCGGGGGGCCAGAGCGCAGAGGTGACGCTAGACGGCACCTTTGAAACGCTGACCGGCACCGTGACCGCTGTGACCGGAACCGATGCCCTGAGCACCGGCAACCTGCTCACCCGCACCGTGACCATTGCTGTGCGAAATGCAGGCGGCCTGACCACTGCGCAGGCAGCAACGGCAACCATCAATGGCGTGAACTGCATTGCCGCCAAGTGCTTTGAGTATCAGGCGGAGCGCACCCTGACTGCCCTTGCCGCCGGTACCGTGACGGCCATCAATGTGCCGGAAGGCGGAGCCGTGAACAAGGACGATATCGTGCTGCAGATCAGCGGCGAGGACCTGACCGAGGCCATCCAGTCTGCCGCCGAGAGCCTGCGCAGCGCCGAGCTGAACATGGACAATCTGCAGGAGGCCATGAACAACTACACCATCACCTCGCCCATCAGCGGCACCATTATTGAAAAGAATGCCAAGGCCGGGGACGCGCTGTCCGCCGGCTCGGACCTGTGTACTATCTTTGACCTGAGCTATCTGGAGATGACCCTGAACGTGGACGAGCTGCAGGTCAGCAGCCTGTCGGTGGGTCAGAGCGTGCAGGTCACGGCGGATGCCGTGCCGGACAAGACCTATACCGGCGTTGTGACCCGTGTTTCCTTGAAGGGCACCTCCAACGGCGGCACCACCACCTACCCGGTCAAGGTGCGCATTGATGAGACCGATGGCCTGCGCCCGGGCATGAACGCCAATGCTGAGATCGTGGTGGCACAGGCAAAGAATACCCTTACCGTGCCCAACGCTGCCATCGTGCGCGGCGGCTATGTGCTGGTCACGCAGGACTCCCCCAGCGCAGTCAACGCAGACCCGGGCATGATCGCGCCGGACGGCTATGTGTATGTGCCGGTCAAGACCGGCGTCAGCGATGACAACTACACCCAGATCGTCAGCGGGCTGACCGGCAATGACACGGTGGCTTACGACTCTGCCGCAGCAAGTACCGATACGTACTATGACGACGGCGGCTATTACGAGGCGGATGCAGAGGGCACCGAGGGCGAGGAAGGTGCCGATGCTGCGAACGGCATGGTCGATGAAGAAGAACCGGAAAACGGGACCGTACCGGCGGAAGAGCCTGTGGAAGCCGAGGAAAAGCAGAGCTCCGCAGGGGATGACGTGAATCCGTCTCAGGCAGACGGCGTGGTCTATCTGGGCTGACACAGGAGGAATGCATGAGCGCTCTGATCGAGTTTGATGAGGTGTGCAAGTATTACCAGATGGGTGACACCACGGTAAAGGCTGCAGACCACATCACCATGAAAATCGAAAAAGGCGAGTTCGTGGCCATCGTGGGCCAGTCCGGCTCCGGCAAATCCACCTGCATGAACATCATCGGATGTCTGGATGTGCCCACCCACGGAACCTACCGCCTGAACGGAAAAGACGTTGGCCGGATGAGCCGCAATGAGCTGGCATCCGTCCGCAACGAGATGCTGGGTTTCATCTTCCAGCAGTACAACCTTTTGCCAAGGCTCAACCTGATGGAGAACGTGGAGGTGCCGCTGGTGTATGCGGGCATCGGCCGCGCCGAGCGCCACGCCCGGGCCAAAGAGGTGCTGGAGCAGGTGGGTCTGGGCGATAAGCTCAGGAACCGCCCCAACCAGCTTTCCGGCGGCCAGCAGCAACGTGTTTCCATCGCTCGGGCGCTGGTGCGGAACCCGGCGGTCATTCTGGCCGACGAGCCTACCGGCGCACTGGACAGCCACACCGGCCGCGAAGTGCTGGGAATGCTGCAGCAGATGCACGATGAGGGCCACACCGTGGTGCTCATCACCCACGATAATTCCATTGCGGTGCAGGCAGACCGCATCATCCGTCTGGAGGACGGGCGGGTGGTCTACGATGGCGATGCCCATGCACCGGAAGCCGTGGTGCAGCCCACGCTGCTGCCGGAAACGCCGGATGAGGAGGAGAAAGCATGATTATTGAAACCTTCCGTCAGGCCATCCAGAACGTGTGGAGCAACAAACTGCGCACCTTCCTTACCATGCTGGGCATCATCATCGGCGTTATGGCAGTCATCGTCATCGTGGGCTTGGGCAACGGCATGACCAAAAGCATGCGCGACAGCTTTTCGGCACTGGGTACCAACACCCTTTCGGTGCAGGTGTGGGGCAACGGCTCCCGCACCGTTTCGGTGGAGGAAATGTACAAGCTGCCCACGGAGTACCCGGAGCTGATCCAGTCCATTTCGCCGCAGATCGATTTCAGCGGCAGCGGCACGCTGAAGATCGGCACTACCAGCTACCGCTGGTCCAACATCAGCGGCGTGGACGAGAACTATTCCGCCATGAAAAATTACCAGATCGCGCAGGGACGCGGCCTGCAGTACATGGATATGAAGGATAACAAGCATGTGTGTGTCGTCGGCGATTACCTCAACCGTGTGGCCTTTGGCGGCAACGGCCTTGGCCAGACGCTCAAGATCGGTGCCAACAAGTTCCGCATCGTGGGCGTGCTGGCGGCCAAAGTCAGCGATCCGGACATGCAGCAGGGCAGCGATGACGACTGCGTTTACCTGCCCTATACCACGGCCATGCGCCTTTCCAGCCAGAGCACGGTGAACAACTATGCCGCGGTCATGGAGGATGAGGGCCGCGCCAACGAAGCAAAGTCTGCGGTGGAAAGCGAACTGCAGCGCCTGCTTGGCTCGGATAACGGCTACTATGTCTACAGCGCCAGCGAGTGGCTGGAGGAAATGAACAACATGATCAACATGGTCATTGTGATCCTGACCGGCATTGCCAGCATTTCGCTGCTGGTGGGCGGCATTGGCATCATGAACATCATGCTGGTGTCGGTGACTGAGCGCACCCGCGAGATCGGCATTCGCAAGGCACTGGGTGCCAAGGAACGCACCATTCTGTCGCAGTTTGTGGTGGAAGCAGCCACCACCTCGGCCCTCGGCGGCGCACTGGGCATTGCACTGGGCTACATCGTATCCATGGGAGCAAACAAGGTGCTGCCCATGTTCACCAGCGGCACAACGGTCACGGTCAGCCCGTCCTTCAATTCCATCGCAGTGGCCTTTGGCATCTCGGTGGGGATTGGCGTGCTGTTCGGCTACCTGCCCGCAAAGCGCGCAGCGCGGCTCAACCCCATTGAAGCATTGCGCTATGACTGAACTCTTCTCAGCCGGCGTTGCGCCGGACTGCCAAACACCAAGGAAGGGGAATATACCTATGAAAAAACGTCTTTTCGCATGTCTGCTTGCAGCATGCCTGGCTGTATCCGTGCTGGTGCTTCCGGCATCGGCGGCCAGCCTGAACAACTCGGCCATTCAGACGGCCATCACGCTGGGCGCTATGGATACCAGCCAGACCGGCAGTCTGGATGCTGCCGTCACCCGCGGTGCATTTGCCAAGATGCTGGTCTCCTTTTCGGCCTACCGCGAAAGCGCCAGCCAGCAGGGCAATCTGGGCACACTGTATAAGGATGTGCCCGGCAGCTCTCAGTGGGCACCCTATGTGCGCATTGCGGTGCAGCAGGGCTGGATGAACGGCTATACTGATGGTACATTCCGCCCGGATAATACGGTCACGCTGGAAGAAGCCTGCACCGCAGCGCTCAAGCTGCTGGGCTATAAAATGACCGACCTCAACGGCGTGTTCCCGACGGCACAGCTGAACAAGGCGCAGGAACTGGGCCTGCGTAACCAGCTGAACCGCAGCCAGAGCGAGGCCATGAACTATGAGGACTGCGCTTTGCTGCTGTATAACACCCTCACGGCAAACACCGCCTCTGGCAGCGCCTATGGTACCAGCCTGGGCTTTACGGTTTCGAACGGTCAGGTGGACACCTCCACGGTAATGCTCAAGAGCCTGAAGGGACCCTTTGTGGCAGCGGAAGGCACCCAGCTGCCTTTTACGCCGGTGAGCATCTACCGCAACGATAAGGTCTCGGCTTCTGCAGAACTGAACCGTTACGATGTGTATTATTACAGCGAAAGTCTGCAGACTGTATGGATCTACACCCGCAAAGCAGCAGGCCGCATCACTGCCGTTTCGCCCAGCGCCAGCGCACCCACGGCGGTTACCGTGGCAGGCACCAGCTATCAGCTGGGCAGCACAGCGGTGGCTTCCAAGGTGTCCAGCCTGAACGGCGGCGGCGTGGGCGAAGTGGTCACTCTGCTGCTGGGCATGAACAATGAGGCGGCGGATGTTATTACCGGCGCAGAGGCCGACGAGGTGTTCTACGGCGTGGTGCAGGGCGCAGCCCGCAGCCTTGTGGAAGATAACGGCGCGGATGTGCTGCAGCGTGTGGCTGTCATGTGCACCGATGGTGTTCAGCGCACTGTGAATGTGGACAAAAGCCTGAACTACCCCAAGGGCTGGCTGGTAGAGATCCGCGTAACACCGGAAGGCGAGTCCGTGAGCGGCATCGAGAACAAGGTCGTTACCGGCAAGGTCAATGCAGATGCAACGGCACTGGGCAGCTATGCCCTTGCCGACGATGTACAGATTCTGGATACAACTGCGGAGGGTGTGGCTGGGACGGTTCGTCCCAGCCGCCTAGCGGGGACAGACCTGAATCTTCTGAACGTCCGCTACTATACGCTGAATGAGAAGGGCGAGATCGACCGCCTGATCCTGAATGATGTCACCGGCGACCTGTGGACCTACGGCGTGCTGGATGATATCAAGAATGTGGCAGTCAACTACTCGGAACTGCAGACGCTGGCCAAGATCATTTCCACCGGCAAGAGCGACAGCACGGATACGCAGGATAAGATCGTGGACGACCTGAAGGATGTTCTGGTGCCCACCACCAGCGAAGTGCTGTGGGGTGTGATCAACGGCGACATCCTCTCCACTCTGTGGCAGAAGATCACAGCCAACACGGATAGCCTGCTCAGCCTTGGTCTGCGGCAGGTGGGCAGCCTTGTAGGCGAACCGTATGCGTCCATCTTCCGCTATATTGGCGGCGGCGCTACCTATGTGTGCTATGTCAATGGTTCGCAGGTAGCTTTCACCACCAACGTCAAATATCCGGTGCTGGTAGGTGGTGTTGCAGCCCGCAGAGAGACGACCGGCAGCGTGCGGACGATGGTCCAGCTCATGCCCATGAAGATCGATCAGGTGGGTGCAGCGTCGGTCATGAGCAACGGCACCCGCTTTGAGATGGCGGACGACGCACAGGTGTATCTGTGGTACAAGGGTCAGTACTATGCCACCAAGCTGACCGAGGTCAACTCGGAGGGCTACTACCTGACCGGCTGGTACGATAACTTTGGCTGTGCTGCGGGCAAGCGCGTGCGCGTGATCGTGGCCGTCAAAAAGGACTGATGGATTATTACAGCGTCCCGCGCCGCATTCTGCGCGGGGCAAGGCAGTTGGTGTACCCACGCCGCTGCCCGTTTTGTGATCGGGTGCTGGGCAGTGTGCCTGTCTGCCCGGATTGTGCCGCGGAGCTGGAAGAGCTGCGCAGAAAGCCGGGAATGCGGCTGGACGCTTCTCAGCATTATTTAGGGAAACTGACCGGTGCAGCAGCACCGTTCCGGTATGAGGGCTGTGTGCGGCGCGGCATCCTGCATACAAAATACCATGCTGCACCGTGGGCGGCGGTGGAGCTGGGCCTCTGGCTGGCAAAGCTGGCCTTTGGCAGCGAGATGCATATGGCCGGTGCAGAACCGGTGCCGGAGCTTGTGGAAGGCATGTCCCTTGGGTACGACTGCATCGTTCCCGTGCCGGCATCCGGCAGAGCACGCGGCTACAATGTGCCGCAGCTCATGGCGGTGCCGCTGGCCCGCGCACTGGGGATACCGCTGTACCCGAAAGCACTGGGCCGCACTCGTGCAAAGCGGCATCAGGCGGGCCTGCCCTTTGAGCAGCGCCTTGCCAATGTGGCGGGTGCCTTCCGGGTGACGGACACGGAACTTGTGGAGGGCAGAAAGGTGCTTTTGGTAGACGATGTGATCACCACCGGTGCCACGGCAGCAGCCTGCACACAGGCGCTGCTGGCAGCCGGTGCCGAGAGTGTGTTTGCAATTGCACTTGCCACTGTTGAATTTGAAATGTTTCCCGCAAGGGATCAGCCGCTGCAGGAAAACGTTGTTCCATAGAAGCAGTTTTCAGGAAGCAACCGAACTCTCCAAGTGTAATGACAACAGCGCCAACACCTTTTTGAAGCATGATATCTGCCTGATGGGAAAGCTCAGCGGTATCTATGGAAGCAGGTCGATTACAAAGCAGTGCCATCTCAGATTGGTTGGGAATGAGAATATCTGTATGTTTGAGGATGTTCTCACTTAAGGATGAGACAGCAGCCGGTTTCAAAATCGTTTTGACATTATTCTCTTTGGCGATAAGAACCGCCTCTTCAACAGCTTCAATTGCAATTTCGGTCTGCAATAGGCAGTAAGCACAGTTTTCAAAAAAATGGCTGTTATTTCGAAGCGTCTGGGCTGTCAAAGTGGCATTTGCACCAGTCAGGAGTGTGATAATAGATTCCCCATCGTCTTGGATTTGAATATAGGCCTTTCCGGTGTTGACGGATCTGTCTCTGTGGATGCCAGAACTGTCAATACCATGTTCCTCCAGACAAGAGTAAATTAATCCGACATCAAGGTCATTTCCTACATTACCAAGAAGAGTTACTTTATGATTTAGTTTAGCGACTCCTACTGCTTGATTTGTTCCTTTACCTCCGGGAGAAATACTATGTCTTGAAGTGACAATGGTTTCATTAGGATTTGGAAGATGAGGAATGTTCAAACTAATATCGGTATTGATGCTGCCGACGACAATGATCTGTGGCAAACGTTTGGAAGCAGGAATATCCAATGTAATTGTATTTTCCAATTTATAATCTGCGATAAATGGCGAAAAAACGGTGGAATGTTGTTCACATTGTTCAATCAGAGTTTTACACAGATGCATGCCGAAATCATAAAAAGGAATAATGATTGAAGAAAACTCGGCGGAAACAATTGGTGGAGCAGCATCATCCACTAAGGTGATCAGAGATAAATCATATGGGATTTCATATAAATGTTGTTTCAGCTTTTTCTTCAGATAATAAGCCAGTTGGCAATCTGTACAGATTATTCCGGTAAGCTGCTGGCTTTTAATGTGGAACATCCAATCAGAAGCATCTTGTGGCAACAGGCTGTTTTGGTTGAATGGAAATTCTTGTTCAAATAATGCTGCTTTATAGCCAGTTATAATTTCATCGTAAAACGGGGATGATGAATCTGTTAACAATGCAAAATGTTGATGCTTATTTTGAATAAGACATTCGGAAGCTTTATAGAGCAGCGCATGGTAATCAATTTTGTGTGAATCAGAATGGAAGGCGTTCAACCAGGTAATGCAAGTTTCGATTTCTGAAAAATACTTTTGGAAACGTAAACTGTTTGGGGAAACTGGTTCCCAGATAATCCCGTCAATTTTAGCATTACAAAGTGCAGTAATGTGTTTTAATTCGATTTGTTCATTTTCGTTACTGACGCAGACAATAACGTGATATCCGGCTTCTTCAGCCGCAGAAAGAATTCCATCTAACAGTTTACCG
>ENA-OOWV01001094-OOWV01001094.1-human-gut-metagenome-genome-assembly--contig:-NODE-1094-length-18728-cov-7.394955_pt1 | contig 18728 bp, 17 predicted proteins | sample MGYA00241584_ERZ501337 | MGnify/ENA primary metagenome ERZ501337 (study PRJEB25962, sample SAMEA2042744) | human gut metagenome | biome: human gut; feature: human-associated habitat; material: faeces... | reverse complement strand
AAAAAATAATATAATAAATATATAACAAAATACTTGACAAAAATTAGATAGTCAATTTACACACAAAAATATCTGAGGCTGTGAATTGTAACTACAGTAACCAAAAAACGTAAAAAATTTCAATTGTAAACTTGACATAAAACAAAAAATGCTATAATATAAATGTAACCAAATGTAGATTATTTAACTAGAATTATAGTTAGAAAGGAAAAAAATGAAAGATAACATTGTAATTGTAAAAAAAATCAAAGAACAAGTAAAAAAAATTTCAACTCAAATATTGAACATTGGTTCTTTAGCAGAGATTGAAAAAGCGGTATCAGAAAAAGGAAAAAGCAATTATGTTACAAAATATGATTTGGAAGTAGAAAATCAATTAAAGCAGAATCTAAAAAAATTAATACCAAATTCAACTTTTTTGGGTGAAGAAACAGGAGGAAAAATATCAGAAACAGGATATACTTGGGTGGTAGATCCTATAGATGGAACGACAAATTTTATTCATGGACTTCCATTTGCAATTTCCATAGGATTAATAAAAAACAATGAAACTATCATTGGATGTATCTATAATCCAACAACATATGACTTTTGGTATGCTATAAAAAATAATGGAGCATATAAAAATGAAATAAAATTGCAGGCCAGCAATAGAAACGAAATTTCTGGAACAGTTATGCAGTTTGGCTTTCCATATGATATTAACAAAACAGAAGATATATTAAAAAAAGTTTTAGATGTAAAGAATGCTGGGGCAGCAGATATCAAACGAATTGGTCCTGCATGCTTAGATATATGTAGAGTAGCATCTGGTGAATGTGATGCATATTTTGAGCATGACTTAAAACCATGGGATATTGCAGCTGCAAAGTTAATATTAGAGGAAGCAGGAGGAAATATTTGCAAAATGGATGGAAACAAGTATGATTTTTCACAAAGTTCAATAATTGCTTGTAATCAATCAAAAAAGTTACAAATGGAGTTATTAAAAATTTTAAAGAAATAAGGACTTGAAAAAAACAAAGAGTAAAAATTTACTCTTTGTTTTTTGTCAAATTAAATATTGTATTAACAAGTATAAAATGATATAATTACAATAACCGCATAGCAAGAAAAATTAATTGTTTGAAAGGAAGAAAAATGAATAAAGAAAATATTATTTTAGAATTCATGAAAGACGAAAACTATACTCCAATGAAAGCAAAAGAAATAGCAATTATATTAGGAGTACCCAAAAAAGAATACAATGAATTCACACAAACACTAAGAAATTTAGAAGAAAATTATAAAATAGTAAAAAATAAGAAAAACAGATATAGACTAATAGGCGAAAATTTTGTAGAAGGTATATATAGAAAAAATCAAAAAGGATTTGGATTTGTAAAAATAGAAAATCAAGAAGACGAAATATATATATCAAAAGAAGACTCTTTAAATGCCTTAAATGGAGACAGAGTTTTAGTTGAAATAATAGAAGAAAAAAATAAGATAAAAAGAGCAGAAGGAAAAATCAAAAAAATAATAAAACACGAAAAAGATACAGTAGTCGGAACATTCCAAAAAAGTCAAAACTTTGGATTTGTAGTACCAGACGAAAAAAGCTTTGGAACAGACATATTTATATCAAAAAATAATTTTGGAAAAGCTAGAAATGGATATAAAGTATTAGTACAAATAACAAAATATCCTGAAAAAGGAAAAAATGCAGAAGGTAAAATTATAGAAGTACTAGGAGACCCAAATCAAGCGGGTGTTGATATGTTATCACTAATCAAAGAATATAATCTACCATCCACATTTCCAGAACAAGTTGTGGAAGAAGCAAAAAAATATGGTGATAAAATAGACAAAAAGGACATACCAAATCGTGTTGACTGTAGAGAACATGTAATTTTTACAATAGATGGTGAAGATGCAAAAGATTTAGATGACGCTGTAAGAGTTACAAAATTGGGAAATGGAAATTATAGATTAGATGTTCATATAGCAGACGTAAGCTATTATGTAAGAGAAGGAAGCTTTCTAGATAAAGAGGCACAAATCAGAGGAACAAGTATATATATGCTTTCTAGAGTAATACCAATGTTACCAAGAGAACTATCAAATGGAATATGCAGTTTAAATGCAGGAGAAGACAGATTCACACTTTCATGTTCAATGGAAATAAATCCAGAAGGAAAAACAATATCAACAGAAGTGTATAAAGGAATAATAAATGTACGAGAAAGAATGAACTATCATGATGTACAAAAAATCCTAGATAAATCTGACAAAGAAGTGCTAAAAAGATATGAAAAATATATAAAAGACTTTGAATTAATGGCAGAACTTGCAACAATTTTAAAAGAAAGAAGATTAAAGCAAGGATATTTAAATTTAGACATACCAGAAAGTAAAATTGATTTAGACCAAGATGGATGGGCAATAAATATAGGAAAATATGAAACAAGCTTTAGTAATGAAATAATAGAACAATTTATGCTAAGTGCAAATGAATCAATAGCAGAAAAATTCTATTGGCTAGAAGCACCATTCATTTACAGAGTTCACGAAGACCCAGACCTAGATAAAATAAAAGACTTAAATAAATTCTTATTCAATTTTGGATTAAAAATAAAAGTAGTAAATGAAAAAGTATATCCAACAGAAGTATCAAAAATACTTGAAGAAATAAAAGGAAAAGATGAAGAAAAAGTAGTATCAACATTAATACTAAGAACACTTAAAGTTGCAAGATATGAGGCTGAAAATAAAGGACATTTTGGAATTGCAAGTAAATATTATTGTCATTTTACATCACCAATAAGAAGATATCCTGACTTGTTTATACACAGAATAATTTCAAAATATTTGGAAGACAATTATGTTGTGGACGAAGACTGGATAGAAGAATATCAAGAAAAAGCACAGCAAAGAGCGGCATCATCATCAGATAGAGAAAAAGTTGCAACTAAGGTTGAAAGAGATAGCGAAGACTTGAAAAAGGCTGAATATATGCAAAATAAAATTGGGGAAGAATATGAAGGAATTGTTTCTTCAGTTACTCAATTTGGTATTTTTGTTGAACTTGAAAATACTGTGGAAGGTTTAATTAGATTTGAAAATTTGGGTGATGAGTATTTTGTTTATGACGAAGAGAGAAAAAGACTTATTGGTGAAAAGACTAATACAACTTATAAAATTGGAGATAAGGTTAAGATTAGGGTTATTTCTGCTAATAAGATGCTAAGACAAATCGATTTTGAAATTGTAAAAGAACAAATCTGAAAAAGTTAAAGATTTTTTCAGTAAATCTGTTCGTGTGCAAAAATTTATGAAATAAATTTTCTGTGCGATGTAGTTATATATTATGGATTGGGGGACAGGCCTTCAATCCTTTTTTCTACTTATTTAAAAGAATGTCCCTTAATCCCTAAAAAAGGGGATTTTAAGGAACGTCCCTAAATCCCTTTCAAGAAAACAACTACATTAGCAAAAACAAGAACAATAACAGTAAACACAATAACAGCAACCCCACCAGTTTTATTATCTTGAGTCTTAATTTCATACAAAGCATAAAAAACAGATTTCAGCAAAACAAAAACACTAAAAATTAAAAACAAAAAATGATAAAAAATATTAATCATAATAAAATACCATACAACCTTTCAAGTTTATTTATAAATTTACTTATTTTACCAAAATGTCCCAAACAGAACCGTCCCCAAAAGGACAAAAGAACATTTAAGTTTTATTCAACAAAAACCCAGAATCAACAGTAGTATTAACAGTAACCTTAAAAGTAGAATTCACATAGTTATCAACCCAATTATAATTTTTAAACTCAGTATTCGTAGAAAAATTAGACAATGCATATTTACCAATACCATTTATATCACTCTTAAATTCCACAGAAGTTTTGTATAAATAACTTAGCAAGACATCTTCTAAATACCTGTTACAAGTATTAGAAAGAGATGTAAGCACATCATGATTTAAATAACTAGCATTTTCGTCCATAGAATAAACTTTTGCATTAAATGCACCGTCAATTTTTATATAAGGAGAACCATTTACAATATCAACCTTAATTTTTGTGGAACCTTTTGGAGTAACTAAAAGGTCAATTTTTGAAGTATTATCTTCTGGTGATGGAACTGATATAATAAAACTATTAATATTGTTTTTTAAAATATGAAAACATACAGTTTCTATTGCATCAAGCTCACCAATTAATTTATCATGCTTAAATGCAGCCATCCCAATGTTCTCAGTTGAACGTAAACCTGAAATAGGTGAAGAACCAGATTTTATATCTGAATCACTTGAAACTGTTGACTGTGAGCCAATTTCTGCAACAGAACTTACACCACCTAAAATAGTATAAGGTTCACAACTGTTGTAAACTAAAGCATTATAAAAATTTCCAATACTTGCATTAGAAACATAACCTGTATAATGACCAGAATTAGGGAAGATGTCATAATATCTTGTAATAGATGTTTCTAGGCTGGGCTTTGAATTTTTTATATATTCATTAGCGGTACATGTTGTTACAATTATATTTGATGTTGGTCTAACTTGAACATCATTCATTAATGTATAAATAAAATTTGAAATTCCACTTTTGGCAATTTCCTCAGAAAATACAATATTTCTGCAATGTGACAAATCTATTTTTCTTGCAAGATAACTATTCATTATGTTTATGGCATTTGGAATTGAATTGCAGTCAATTGTGTCTTGAAAAACCTTAGATTCCTGATTTGAACCTTCACTTGTTGATGGTGGATTTACAAATTGAAAAGTTACTTTTATTTCTTTTGAATCAGATGTATCAATTCCTAAAGCAACTACAAAAGCCAAATTTTCTATGTTTAATGCTTTGTAAGAATAGGAAAAAGAGATGAAAAATATTATAATTAATATAAGAATGAATATCTTTATAAAAAATTTTTTCAAACTAATCACCAACCTTTTTCTTAAAAATTTTTTTAATGAAGCAATAAAAATAAATTATAAACTATGAATTATAGTACTAAACATTACTACTTTTCTCTTTTAAATTAGCCAAAATCAAAACTAAAATCCCCAAAACAATAATTGCAATACTTATATATCTATAAACATAAATCTCAAAAAAACTAGAAACAGAATAATCTTTAGGTAATAAAGCAATACCATATGTTAATACAGAAAATGTATAAATAAGCTGAGAAGAATCAGCAAGATTAAACATTTTTGTAAAAATATAAGTAGAAAATTTAAAAGAAATACTTAAATAACAGCAAAAAGCAATTGTCCAAATAAGTAAAAACAATGACTCAAAACGCTGAAAAAAGTTGCCAAATTCAATATATCTACTTACAGAAAACAAAGGCATTATCTCATCTGTACTGATGTAAACAGAAAACATAAAAAGCAAAGTTGCAACACATATAAATATAAAAACACCAGACAATGCAACAGAAATTATGCAAATCTTTTTAAACTTTTCTGGTTCTTTTAAAAGTGGAGGCAATAAATATAAATATGAAATTCCAGCAAAAGAACCTATGTTAGAAAGTCCTAAAACAAAAGTACTTTTAACACCATCTCCAAGTATAGGAAAAATCTTTTGGAAAGAGAAGTTGTTTAAATTTCCTACAAATAAAAGTAAAATACTTATCAAAATAACAGGAAAAATCAAAGCAGTTGTTTTTATTGTAGAATTGAAGCCCAAACTATTAGCAATACCAACGGCAATTACAAACATCAAAATAATGTAAAGAATATTTGTATAAGGATAATAAACAACTTTCAAACCTTCACAAAAATTTCTAAGTAACATAGAAGATGTAATCATAAAATAAGCTATAAATAAAAATCCAATAATATTTTTAAATACATTACCACCTAAATATCCAGAGATGTCTATTATGTCTAAACCAGGAAATTTTTTAAATAAAACATAAATCGAAAAGGCTATAAGTAAGCATATTGAAGTTACATATATGATGTTTAAAAGTGCACTTGATTTTGCTTCATTTATAAATGTTCTGGATAGTGAAATTACTGTAAATGGTGCTAATACGGATAATACTAATGAAATTGCTTCAATTGTTCCAATTTTAGATTTTGACATATAGTAACCTCCTTAAATTTTTAAAATCTCCACTTCATAGAAATTTTATTTTGCCTTTTTTCACGTTTAGAAGCTAAATAAGTAGCCCTATACTCTCGTTTCCAAATAGGAGGAAGCAAAAATCCATTATTTTTAGAATTAATAGCAGGAGCATAAGGAACAGTATAAGAAACACCAAAAGTTTCCAAATCACACAAAGCAGCCAAATAAATAAAAATACCAATACCAATTCCCAAGAAGCCAGCCAAAAATCCAAGTAAAATAAATGCAAACCTAAAATACCTTAAATGAAAACTAAAAGTAAAATCAGGAATAGCAAAAGAGCTAATACCAGTAATAGCAACAATAATAATCAAAATAGGACTAACAATACCAGCACTTACAGCGGCCTGGCCTAAAACCAAAGCACCAACAATACCAAGAGTTGGACCAATAGGAGATGGAACCCTTAAACCAGCCTCTCTAATAATTTCAAAAGAAATTTCCATAGTCAAAATTTCTAAAATTATCGGAAAAGGAACACTCTGCCTAGAAGCCAATATTGAATACAAAAGCTCTGTAGGTATAATTTCTCTATGAAAACTTGTAATTGCAATATATAAGCCAGGTAGTAGTAAGGCAAAAAATGCAGCAATTATTCTAATTACCTTTAAAAAATTCGCAAAAACAGTTTTTAAATTTGTATCTTCTGGAGAAGACAAAAAATCAATTAAAACAGCAGGAAGTATTAAAGCATACGGAGAACCATTTACAATAACAACAACTCTACCTTGCAAAAGAGCTTTTACAGCATTATCAGGCCTTTCAGAAACAAGAATTTTTGGAACACCCAAAACATTGGTATCTGTCAACAATTGCTCAAGTTCACCAGCAGAAAGTAGAGAATCAACACCTAAATTATTAAGCCTGTATTTTGCTTCAGCAACCAAATCATCATTTGCAATATCTTTTACATAGCATAAAGCACAATTAGTTTTTGTTACCTTTCCGACTTTTACATTTTCTATAACTAAATTTTCATTATTAGTAAACCTTCGTATAAGAGAAGTATTTGTACGTAAATTTTCAACAAATGCCTCATGTGAACCTTTAATAACAACCTCATTTTCAGGCTTTGTAATACTTCTTTGCTTAAAACCTTTAACATCAATATCAAAACCTACAGATAGAGTATCAACAAACAATCCACAGTTTCCAGAATTAACACCAGCAAAAATATCATCAAAAACATTTTGCTGTTTTAAACTATTTTGAGGTATCAAACAGCTTTCAATATAATCTGCTAAATTAAATCTTTTTACTTTTCTTACAGTTACATTATTAGAAACAGTCTCAGAAATGACTCTATTTTGCTCTCCACCAAAAAGATTATTTCTATTTCGTAGCATCAAAGATTCCAAAACAAAATCATTTAAAAGTTGAGAATCTACCATACCATCAATATAAAGCAAAAAAGCTTTGTATTGATTACCACGAGCATTCAAAATAAACTCACGAATTATAATGTCACTATTAATCAAAGTATTATATTTTGTTTTCACATACTCTAAATTTGCATTAATATTAGTTGAAACTTTTTGTGGCTTTTCGGGTACTTTTTTATTATTTTGAATTGTAGTAGACTCGGGATTTTCAGAGTCTGTTGGTAATGTGAACTGATATACTTCTTTTGGCGTATAGCCAAATGCATAATTAATAAAATCTTTTATTTTCATAATATTAGTAGTATTTGCAAAAAAAATATAAATATACTTTTTTTTAACAATAAAAAATGATATAATATAATGCATGGAAAATAATAATTTTTAGATTATAAACAAGTAAGAAAAATTTACAATTTTTCTTACTAAACTGTAACAAAAAATCACAAATGAAAGTTGGTGATAAATATGAAATCAAAAATAACAACATTTATAATGACAATATTAACAATCATATTAATAATACTAGTAACAATTATAGGACTAATGATTTATAACGAAATAGCAAAAACAAATATAGCAGATGAAGTACAAGACTTTGTATCAAATATAACAACATCAAGTGGAGGAACCAATCAAAATGAAATACAAACACCAGAAATATTACAAACAACAATAGAAACAATATCACCATCAGATAAAAAAATAGATTACAGCAATTCAACTATAAACAAATATTTTTATAGTCAATTAGACAATTATTCAAAAATAATATATAATGCATTAGAAAAAAATAAAGAAAACATGAAAACAGGAACATATGAAATAAATTTAGGAACAGAATTTACAAAAGTACTTTCTGAAAATAATGGAGAAAAAACATTAGGAGACTACTATCAAACAGCAGTAGAAGCATATACATATGATAACCCAGAAATATTTTATATAGATTTTCAAAAACTATATTTAAATATAGAAACAACCACAAGAGGAGAAGAAAAAACATATAAAGTGCTAATAAATTCAGGAAATAATTCAAACTACTTGGTAGATGGCTTTACAAAAGAAAAAATAGATGACTCATTAAATGAAATTGATAAAATAAAAACATATTTTATTCAAAATAAGCAACAAAATGAATATCAAAATATAAAAAATGTACATGATTATTTAGTTGAAACAATAGACTATGATGAAACAATATCACAACAAAACATATATGATATATATGGAGCACTGATAAATAAAAAATGTGTATGTGAAGGGTATGCCAAAGCATTTAAATATCTAATGGATGCAATAGATGTGCCATGCGTAATAGTTGCAGGAGAAGGTACAAATTCTGATGGAAATACAGAAAATCATGCTTGGAATTATGTGCAATTAAATGGTATTTGGTATGCAATAGATTGTACTTGGGATGACCCAATATTAATGAATGGAGCAGTGCTAACAAATTCAGCAAAATATAAATATTTCTTAAAAGGGGCAAACAATTTTTATCAGACACATACACCAAATGGACAATTTACAGAAGGTGGAAAAATGTTTACATTTCCACAATTAAACACTCAAAATTATTAATATATTTTTAACATTACAATTAATGTAAATAAATATGAAAAAATTATTGAATAGTAACTTTAAAATTATTTTAAATAGATATGAAAAAAGTATAAAAAGGAGCAGATAATATGTCTTTAAAAGATAAAATACCAAACAAATTATCAAACCTATCAAATTTATCAAAATTAGGAACAAACAAAATAAAAGTATATGCATTTGTAGGGCCATCAGGAACAGGAAAGAGTTACAGAGCTCAAATGGTTGCAAGTGAAAAAAACATCAATTATATAATAGATGATGGACTATTAATAAAAGGTAATGAAGTAATTGCAGGTGAATCTGCAAAAAAAGCACCAACAAAAATAGAAACAGTAAAACATGCTTTATTTTATACAGATGAAGAAAAGCAAGAAATAATAAAGGCATTTAAAAAATATAAACCAGAAAGCATATTAATACTAGGAACATCAGATGGTATGGTACAAAAAATAGCTGCTAATTTGGGATTACCAGAAATATGTGATACTACATATATTTCTGATGTCGCAACACAAGAAGAAATGGAAACAGCAAGAAGAATAAGAGTTACAGAGGGAAAACATGTAATACCAGTACCAACATTTGAAATAAAAAAAGATTTTTCAGGATATTTGTTAGACCCACTTCAAATTTTTAAAACAAAAGGAAGAGGTAAAGAACCATATATATCAGAAAAGTCTATAATTAGACCTACATTTAGCTATATGGGCAAATTTACTATTTCTGATACTGTTTTTAGACAAATTATAGAGTATTTGGCTTCTAAAACAATTGAGATTCACAAGGTTCAAAAGATTAGAGTTGATAATTTTGGTGAGGGTGTTAAGTTGTATATGGAAGTTACTGTTGTTTATGGATTTAATGTTGTTGATGGAATTAATGAGTTTAAGGCTAAGGCTAAAAAGGAGATTGAAAAATTGACAGCTATGAATGTTGAGGAGTTTGAAGTTGTAGCAAAAAATGTATATATTCCAAAGGAAAATTTATAATTTTATAATTGAATGTTTAAACTTAATATTTTATTTTTCGTTGCCCCATTCTAAAAATTCTAATAAAAGTTTTTAACTTTTAAGAATTTTTGAACGGTCCCCCCGAATCACTTCAAAATAAATAAAATATTAAGTTCAAATAATAATTATAAAAAATAAATAATTTAATTGTGAAAGGAAAATAAAAATGAAAAATATTTTGAAATCAATAGAAAGAGGAATTGTAAAAGGTGCAATTTGGATTTATTGTAAAGTTGTATATAGATTTGAATTAGTAGGAAAAGAAAATATACCAAAGGAAGGACCAGTAATTATTTGCGGAAATCACAGAAGCTTTTTGGACCCACCATTAATGGAAGTAACAACAGGAAGATATACTAGATTTTTAGCCAAAGAAGAGTTAACAAAAAATAAATTTTTAGCTTATTTAGGAAAAGTATTTGATGCTATTTTGGTAAAGAAAGATTCAAAAGAAGTTGTAGCTTTAAAAGAGTCTTTGAAGACTTTGAAAAATGGTGATTGCTTGGCTTTATTTCCAGAGGGAACTAGAAATGGGCTAGCAAAAGGTGAGAAAGTTAAAGATGGTGCTGCATTTTTTGCTGTAAGAAGCGGTGCACCTGTTGTTCCTTGTGGTATAAAAGGCGGAACAAAAGGAGATTGGAAAGTTACTATTACTTATGGAAAACCACTTGATTTTAGTCAATATAAAGGTAGTAAGGATAAAGAAGTTTTGGATAAGGTTACTGAGGAGATTATGAGTAATATTATAGAACTAACAAAATAAAAATGTTGACATAATTTTTAATGCAAAATTCATTGACAAACTTTTAATTTAGTAGTATAATTTTAAAGTTAAAAGAGAAAAAATAAAATAATATAAAAAATAAATAAAGAAGGGGTAATAAAAATGAACAACAAAAACATAAGAAACATAGCAATAATAGCACACGTAGACCACGGAAAAACAACACTTGTAGATGCACTATTAAAACAAAGTCATGTATTCAGAGAAAACGAACAAGTACAAGAAAGAGTAATGGACTCAAATGACCAAGAAAAAGAAAGAGGAATAACAATACTATCTAAAAACACATCAGTAATGCACGGAGACATCAAAATAAACATAGTAGACACACCAGGACATGCTGACTTCGGAGGAGAAGTAGAAAGAGTTTTAAAAACAGTTGATGGTGTTTTATTATTAGTAGACGCATTCGAAGGAGCAATGCCACAAACAAGAGAAGTTCTAAAAAAATCATTAGCATTAGGATTAAAACCAATAGTAGTAATAAATAAAATAGATAGACCAGGGGCACAACCAGAAAAAGTTGTAGACCAAGTTATAGAATTATTTATTGAATTAGATGCAACAGATGAACAATTAGACTTCCCAGTAGTATATGCATCAGCAAAAAACGGAATTGCAAAAATGGACTTAGCAGACGAAACAACAGATCTATCTTGTCTTTTTGAAACAATAATAAACACAATTGAACCACCAAAATGTGAAATAGAAGGACCAGCACAAATGTTAGTATCTAACATAGATTACGATGATTATGTTGGAAGAATTGGTATAGGAAGACTAGAAAGAGGAAAAATGAAAGTTGGAATGCCAGTTAGCATCTGTGGAAAAGAAGACAAAATAACACAAGGAAGAATTGCAAAATTATATACACACGTTGGACTTAAAAAAGTTGAAGTTGAAGAAGTTGGAGCAGGTGATATTATAGAATTTGCTGGATTACCAGACATCAACATAGGTGACACAGTATGTGATTTTGAACATCCAGAAAAAATACCATTTGTAGACATTGATGAACCAACAGTAACAATGACATTTAGTGTAAACAATGGACCATTTGCTGGTAAAGAAGGACAATTTATAACATCAAGACATATAAGAGACAGATTATATAAAGAACTTGAAAGAAATGTATCATTAAGAGTAAAAGACGGAGAAACACCAGACTCATTTGAAGTATCAGGTAGAGGTGAATTACATTTATCAGTATTAATCGAAACAATGAGAAGAGAGGGATTTGAACTATTAGTTTCAAGACCAAAAGTAATCTTCAAAGAAATTAATGGTGTTAAATGTGAACCAATTGAATTATTAGTTGTAAATGTACCAGATGACTGTGTAGGAAATGTTATTGAAAAATTAGGAAGAAGAAAAGCTGAAATGGTTAACATGGAACCTGCAGAAGCTGGACATACAAAAATAGAATTCAGAATCCCTGCAAGAGGAATAATTGGATACAGAACAGAATTCCTTACAGACACAAAAGGTGAAGGAACAATGAACCACATATTCGATAGCTATGAACCATACAAGGGAGATATCCAAGCTCGTGTTAGAGGAACAATAGTTGCATTCGAACCAGGTAAATCAGTAACATATGGTCTATACAATGCACAAGACAAAGGTGACTTATTTATAGGACCAGGTGTAGATGTTTATGAAGGTATGATTGTTGGTCTAAACTCTAGAGGTGAAGACTTAGCAATAAATGTATGTAAAGAAAAACACTTAACGAACACTAGAGCATCAGGTTCAGACGAAGCATTAAGACTCGTTCCACCAATTCAAATGTCACTTGAAAAAGCTATTGAATTTATTCAAGATGATGAATTAGTTGAAGTAACACCAAAATCTATTAGATTAAGAAAGAAAATATTAGACTCTAAAGAAAGAGAAAGAGCTAATAGAAATAAATAATATATTGCATTTGAGGTGATAAAATGCCAAATAGAAGAGGAAAAATACAAAAATACAAACTTACACCAGGAGTTGCAATTGATAATATGGGTAAAAATATTGATCATCAAATGAATTCTGTGGAAGGGATAAATAGTGATGATACTAAAAATAGAAGATATGTTGTAAACAAAATATTAGAGAATATGAAGAATGGATTAACCGAAGAAGAAACACTGGATTTAATAATGAAAGACAAAATTGTTGAACAATTTAAATATCTTGAAAATAATGGGTGTAATATTAAAAAATGTTTTATAAATTGGGCAAGAGGATATAAAAATAAAAAAGAAAAACAAATGGAAAAATAAAAGTTAGGCTTAAAAGTCTGACTTTTTTAAATAAAAAAAATAGAGGTTATTAAGATGAATAAGAATGAATTAGAAATAATAAAACAAAAAGCATTAGAAGAACATATACCTATAATAATGGATGATACTTTAGAAGTAATAGAAAGAGAATTAAAAGAAAATCCACCAAAAAGAATATTGGAAATAGGAGCAGCAGTTGGATATTCAGCAATGTGCTTTTCAGAATTTTTAGCTGATGGAGGAAAAATAGACACAATTGAAAGAGACGAAGAGAGAATTCAAGAAGCTAAAGAAAATTTTAAAAAAGTTGGCGTAGAAAATAAAATCAACCTTTATGAAGGCGATGCAGTCGAAATTTTACCAACACTAAATGAAAAATATGATATGATATTTATAGATGCAGCAAAAGGAAAATATCCATTTTTCTTAAAAGAATCATTGAGAATGATAAATAAAAATGGTGTTATTTTTGCAGATAATATATTGTATAAAGGTTATGTTATGAGTGATTATAACAAACATAAACAACGTACTGCTGTAAGAAATTTAAGAGAATACATAAAAGAAGTTTCTGAAAATCCAAATCTTGAAACTGAGATTTTGGAAGTAGGAGATGGACTTGCAATAAGTAGAATAAAAAAGTAAAGATTATTTTTCAGTAAATTTATATAAGCTATAAAAAGAAAACAGACACATCAAAATAAAATTGATGTGTCTGAAATTGTTTAGAAAGGACGACCTCGCTGTATGATTTGATAAGGTTTTTCAAGCCCTATAAAATCAAAGATTTGTCCATCGGCAAATGCATAACCTTCCATATGAATTTTTGAACGGTCAAACTTGATGCTAGTATCAGCATATCGTTGTTTTTTATATGCATCATGCCCAGCAAGAGAGTTACTTTCTGCATGGATATGCATTTTAAATGTTCTGATTTGAATTTCAAAACACCGACCCGTTTTAGGATCTTGAAAAACAACATGTAATGATTGATAGCCAGTTGCTTTTGGATGTAACACATAATCTTTTACCCATAATTGATATTGTGGAGGAAGAAATGATTCTTCTGGAATTTCAATATCAGGAAAGTCTTCCTTTTTAAAGCCTTCTGTCTGAAAAACGGGTGTTGCTAAACAGGGAATAAAACCTTTTTCAATATGAAAATCAATAACAGTTTTCATTAATTCATAACAGGTTTTTATGCTTCCGTTAAATAAGATAAAACGAAAAGCAAGTTCATCCTTAAAATCAGATAAATCTCTATTTTGCGAAAGATAAAGATTTATCTTTTTTTCAGCACCTATTACATCTTTCCTTCTTCCAGACAAATAAAATTTTAAATCTGGGTTTTCCTTTTTAGCCAATGTATATAGACAATTATAATTTGTCCTAATCATAGACAAAAACTTATTATCCAACAAAATATTACTAAATTCAATAATTTTGTTTGAATGTAAAAGGTCATTTAAATTATCAGTACTCCGTAATGCACTTGAGTACTTTGTCAATAACTCTTCAAGAGATGAAGAGTTATATAAAAAAGGTACTATACTTAAGTCATCATTAAGTATAGAATTGTTAATTACTTTTTTATCTGCCATAATTTTTCCTTTCTTAATTAATATTTTTTTATACAAGTTACATAAAATAATTATAGCACAAAATAAAAATAAATTCAAATCATTGACATAAATGTAAAATCTATATATAATAATATACATAATAATATACATAATAATATACATAAAAAAGAATACAAAACAAAAATAAAACACATAAAAATTATGCATAAATAAAAGTATATAAACAAGAAAGGAAAATAAAAATGAAAAAAATAGAATTATTAGCACCAGCAGGGTCATTTGAAAAAGCAAAAACAGCATTTAAATACGGAGCAGATGCAGTATACTGTGGAACATCATCACTATCATTAAGAACAAGAGCAGACATGGACAATGATAACTTAATAAGAACAATACAATACGCACACAGCATAGGAAAAAAAGTACATGTAACGCTAAACATATTTGCATGGGATGAAAAATACGAAGAAATAATAGAAATGGCAAAAATACTAAATGAAGTAAAACCAGATGCAATAATCGCAGCAGATGGTGGAGTAATAGAAACATTAAAACAATATGCACCAAATGTACCAATACATGTAAGTACACAAGCAAACATAGTAAGCTTACATGATGCAAATTTTTGGTACAAAAATGGAGCTAAAAGAGTAATAATGGCGAGAGAAATGAACAAAGAACAATTAAAATACATAATGGAAAAAAAGCCAAAAGATTTAGAGGTAGAAATGTTTGGACATGGTTCAATATGTTTTGCATTTTCAGGAAGATGTTTCTTAAGTGATTTCATGTGTGGAAGAAGTGCAAATTTAGGGGATTGTGCACAAAGTTGCAGATGGTCATATAACTTATATGCAGAAGAAAAAAATAATCCAGGACAATTATATCCAATAGAAGAAAGTGAACATGGAACAAGTATCTTCTCATCAAAAGATTTATGCCTAATAAAAGAAATACCAGAAATAATTAATATGGGAATAGATAGTTTGAAAATAGAAGGAAGACTAAAAACAGAATATTATATTGCGAGTGTAATTAATGTATATAGAAATGCAATTGATGATTATATGAAAGACCCAAAAAATTATGACTATACAAAATACATGAAAGAAATAGAAAAAGTAAAAACAAGAGAGTTTACAACATTCTATTTTAACGATAGAAAAAATAAAGATATACAAGATTTAAGTGGAAGACAATATAATGATAAATATGAATTTGGTGGAAAAATATTAAAATATGAAGAAGAAAAATCAACAATAGAAATAAAAAATAAATTAATTGTTGGTGATACAATTGAAATAATAATACCAAATCAATTAGAACCAGAAACATTTAAAATAGAAAAATTATGGGATTATGAAACTGGAGAAGAAATAGATAGTATAAGCCCAGGAGTAAAAGGCCAAAAAGTATTTATGAAATTACCAATAAAATGTGAAGAAGGATGGATATTAAGAAGACAAAAATAATTGTCAAAAGGGACGCCCTTTTTTGACAACCAGAATTTTAAAATAATTATAATAATTTATAAATAAAAAGTTGTCAAAAAGGGGCGTCCCTTTTGACAACTTTTTTAGTTTTCATCTTCTAACAACAAATCCAATATTTTAGGATAAATTTTAGAAGCATTTTTATTCCAATTATCAACTATTTTTTTTGCTCTTTCACGAGAACCTGCAAATGTTTTAACTTCAAAAATTGTTTCATTTTTTTCTATAACTCTACACTTAATAGTATAATCATTTTCACTTCTAGGAATAAACTCAGCAATAACAGAAGTCTCGTCAGCTATTGAAGAGAATTCTTTTTTGAAAACATTATCAGCCTTTAATTTTAATATTCCAGGTAATACATCAATTGTAAGAGAAAGTGCAATTTTTCCTTCACTTGTTATTTTTAGTACAGATTCTTCTTCTTCATCTTTTGTGAACATTCCAACCAACTTTGAATCTGATAAATCTGACAATACTTCTTTATAATAAAAATAATTAACATTATTTATAGAAGAAATAATTTTATATAAACCATCATCTGATAAACCATTTGGTGCTTGATTTAAAATATATAAAATTAATACTTTATTTTCAGCCAAAGCAGTTGTATTATCTGAACTAGACATGTTATAACACTCCTTACTTGGTTTATTTTTTTGAATTATATCATAAAAATTAGAAAAAGTAAATTTTTTTTTAATAATCTGTTTAAAAATACACAAAATAGTTATATAATGTTAAAGAAAGATAAGAATGTTAATAAATTCCAAACACATTCTTAAAAAAAGAGGACAAAAATTTGCATATATTAAAGTCCAAAAAATTTTCAGCAAACAAAAGGAAAGGGTGATATTAATATGAAAAAAGGAAAAGTAGTTTTAGTAGGAACAGGATTTGTAGGAATGAGTATGGCATACACAATGCTAAACAGAGGGGGAGTAAGCGAACTTGTACTAATAGATATAGATAAAGACAAAACAATAGGGGAGCAAATGGATTTATCACATGGACTACCATTTGCACCACAAAAAATGGTCATAAAAGCAGGAGATTATGACGAATGTAAAGATGCACAAGTTGTTGTAATTACAGCAGGAATTGCACAAAAACCAGGCCAAACAAGATTAGAACTTGCAGAAACAAATACAAGAATAATGAAAAGCATTACTCAAAATATAATGGCAAGTGGATTTAATGGTGTAATTATAGTTGCAAGTAATCCAGTTGATTTAATGACATATGTAGTAGCAAAGGTATCAGGACTTCCAAAAAATCAGGTATTTGGTTCAGGAACAGTTTTAGATACAGCAAGATTACGTTATATAATGTCAGATTATTTGAGAGTATCTAGCAAGAACATACATGCATATATAATGGGAGAACATGGAGATTCATCATTTGTTCCATGGAATCATGCATATGTAGGATGCAAAAAAATCAAAGATATTATGAAAGATGGAAACCATCCAATGGAAGACTTAGAAAAAATACATCAAGATGTTGTAAATGCAGCATATGAAATTATTAATAAAAAGAAAGCAACATATTATGGAATAGGTATGTCTTTAAGTAAAATTGTTAAATCAGTATTGGACAATGATAACTCTATTTTAACAGTTTCTACTTATTTAAAAGATGGACAATATGGACAAGACGATATCTATATTGGAGTTCCTGCAATAATTAATGGTAAAGGTGTTCGTGAATTATTAAATCTTGAGTTAACAGAAGATGAACAAGCTAAACTTGATAATAGTTGCAAAATTATAAAAGAAATGAGAGAACAGTCTATAGATAAGATAATTAATGAATAAGTACCAAAGTCCCAAGGTATAAAAATAATATTACAAAAATATTACAAAAACATTACATTTGTATTTAAAGTGATAAAAATATTGTAAAAGAGCAAAAAATGCAGTATAATGTAAAAGGATAATGACACATAACAAATTGTGCTTTGATATTTCTGGAATTTTTATTACAAATTTAAAATATGAAAGGGAAAAAACAAATGAAAAAATTTAAGAGAAACTCTAAAAGCCTTGAGGCTGTACACACACACACACACACACACACACACACACACACACATAGTTTACTAAATGAAAATAAAAATTTTAAAATTAATATAATAAATATAACTAGACGGGAGTATTATGCCTGTATGAAAATACAGACATAATACTGCTGTCTATTAGTTGTGCAAAAATATAAAAATAGTTATTAAATTTTATAATAAAAAAATACATAGGAGGTTTATAAAATGTTAAAAAAGAGTAATAATGGGATAACTTTAGTAGCACTCGTGGTAACAATTATTATTTTATTGGTGCTTGCAGGAATTGCAATAGCAACATTAGGCGGAGAAAATGGGTTGTTTGCAAGAGTAAAACAAGCGAAAAAGGCACATATTCAAGCAGAAATGCAGGAGCAATTAACACTCGCACTAAATGAATTAC
>ENA-OOWV01001091-OOWV01001091.1-human-gut-metagenome-genome-assembly--contig:-NODE-1091-length-18776-cov-2.293895_pt1 | contig 18776 bp, 29 predicted proteins | sample MGYA00241584_ERZ501337 | MGnify/ENA primary metagenome ERZ501337 (study PRJEB25962, sample SAMEA2042744) | human gut metagenome | biome: human gut; feature: human-associated habitat; material: faeces... | reverse complement strand
GGGGAGAATCTGTTTTTTAATCTATTATTATCTTTTTTAAAAAGGGAAGTTTATAATTAAGTTTTGTTTAAGTAAGTTCTTGTTCCTCCTTTCGTGTATTATCATAAATAAGAAATATGAACTTTATTTAACTTTTTGATGTTTCTTCTTTGGTTGTTTTGTCAAAAATTATGTGATACCATTATTTCAAGTGATGCACCTTTGGGTGTTTTTATTATAGGAGGGGAATCTATGAATAAAACACAAGATTTTACTAAGGGAGTTATTTGGAAACAATTACTTTTTTTCTTTTTTCCAATATTAATTGGAAGCTTTTTTCAACAACTATATAATACCGTTGATACCATTATTGTTGGTCAAGCTTGTGGGACAAATGCTCTTGCTGCTGTTGGTTCAACAGGGAATTTGACAAACTTAGTTGTTAACTTCTATGTTGGTTTATCAACTGGAGCTTCTGTTGTTATTGCTCAATATTATGGAGCTCATAATAAAGGTAAGATACATCAAGCAGTCCATACTTCATATATGCTTGCTATTGTTAGTGGAATTATCATGATGCTTTTTGGTTTATTCTTTTCTTATCAATGTTTAGATGCAATAGGTGTTCCTCATGATATTTTAAATGATGCCAGTCTTTATATGAGACTTTACTTTTTAGGGATGATTCCCGGAGCTATTTATAATATTGGTTCAGGAATTTTAAGAGCCGTAGGAGATAGTAAAAGACCACTTTATTATTTAATTATTTGTAGTATTGTTAATGTTGTTTTTGATTTTGTTTTAGTTGTTATTTTACATAAAGGTATTGCTGGGGCAGCGATTGCGACTTTTATTGCTCAAACAGTATGTGCTATTTTAGTCACAATTCAACTAATGTTTTCTAAAGATGTTTATCAACTTACATTATCAAAAATTAAATTTCATTTACATGTATTAAAGAAAATTGTTAAAATTGGTGCTCCTGCTGGAATTCAATCAACAATGTATAGTATCGCCAATATCGTCTTACAAACACATATTAATGCCTTTGGAACTCAAACCATTGCTTCATGGTCAGTCTATGTAAAGATTGATGCTTTATTTTGGATGGCTATGGCAGCCATTGGTGCCGCAATTACAACTTTTGTAGGACAAAACTATGGTGCTCATCTTTATGATCGTATTCAAAAAGGAGCGAAAACAGCTTTAGCGATTGCCTTAACAATGGCAGTTTCTTTAAGTGTGATCTTATGCTTTGGGGGAAGTTATATTACAAAACTCTTTTCATCTGATCCAGCCATCATTAATCAATGTCAAAGTTTAATACTCTTTTTAATGCCTTTCTATTTTTCTTACTGTTGTGTAGAAATTTTTTCTGGAACAATGAGAGGTTGTGGGGAATCTTTTAAACCAATGCTTCTTGTCTGTATTGGTATTTGTGTTTTGCGTGTTGCTTGGGTAACCTTTATTTCTCCTCATTATCCAACATTAAAAGGTGTTGTTATTTCTTATCCAATCACTTGGTTTACAACTTCCTTTCTCTTTATTATTTATTATAAACATTTTAAAAAAGATCATTTTGGAGCATAGTTATGCGACGAACAGAACGAGAAATTACAGATTTAAATAAAAGAAATCATTGAAAATAATTAATGTTGCCGTTTAGGTTTTATAGATCAAGGCAGTGTTTTGTTCATTTAAATTATTGTTATACTTATAATAATAAACATTCATGTTGCAAAAGTAGGAAAGAAACTCGATTTAATATATTTTGTTGAAAGAAGAACATCTTGTCAATATTCTATGAAATATCAAAATATTATGGGAAAAGGGCATATTGAATTGATAGAAGATAAGGAAAAAAGGAGTTAGAATTACAATTAATCATGAAAAATGCAGCGGATAAAGAAGTCGTATTTAATGATCAAAAGGTAAGTAATGTTGCTATTATGAAATTAATTGTAGATATACTAACTTGTATTCTGCTCTAGGAAGGGTAATGGCATACCCCTATCTTGCACTACAACCTATCAGAAATGAACTGGTCAGCCAACAATGTTAGCAGGTAGCAAGAATCCCCTGTCTTTAGACATGGGGAGTGTCAAAACAAGAATATTTAGTGAATGTAGTATGTTAGAATGTAATAAAGATCTTGAACTTTATTATTTAGATTCTTTTAAAATAGTACATGAAAAGTAGACTCTTTATAAAAGTCTGCTTTTTAAATTACATTTTTTTGGTGTATTCTTAACAATAAAAAGAGTAAAATAGGCTTTGGAGGTGAGATTATGTTGTTGTTTGGACATAGAGGTTATAGTGATCAATATTCTGAAAATACAATGTTAGCTTTTTCAAAAGCTATTGAAAGTGGATTTGATGGTATTGAAACAGATGTGCATAAAACAAAAGATGGTGTTCTTGTTTTATGTCATGATGAAAAAATCAATCGAACAAGTGATGGAAAAGGTTATATTAAAGATATGACTTATGAAGAGCTTTGTGCATATAATTTTGGAACAAAAGAAAATCCTCAAAGAATTCCTTTGTTGAAAGAATTATTGGAATTATGTAAAGGAAAAAATGTAAAGATCAACTTAGAAATTAAAACAAATAAAATTCAATATCCAGGAATAGAACTAGAAAGCTATCAAATGATCAAAGAAATGGGGATGTTAGATCAAGTTCTCTTTTCAAGTTTTTATGTTGATTCTCTTTATAAATTAAGAGCAATCGATTCATCTTTATATTTAGGTTATCTTTTTGAAGATGATTATGAAAAAAATAAACAATTATGTTTAACACAAAAATTTCATGTACATGCACGTGAAGATTTTCTAGATGAAGATGAAATTGCACTCTTTTTAAAAGCTGGATTAGACATCAATACATGGGGTGTAAAGAACCGTTTTAGATATGCTTATTTTAAGGAAAAAGGTGTCAACATTGTTATTGCAAATAAAAATTTTAAGAAATTAAAAATGTAATCGCCTATGTTATTTTTTTACATCAAACGAGCGATAATGCTTGTTTTTTGTATGTTTTTCATGTAATATGGTTGTGTACAAATGAAAAATTTCACAATAGTTATGGAGGAAATAAAATGGCAGAAAAAAAACCTGTACAACAAGCTGTCCCAACTGAAGCAGAAACTGATGCTCATGTTGATGACCTTGTAAACAAAGCTTTAAAAGCTTTAGAAGATCCATCTTCAGAATGGGGAGACAAAATAGTAGAATTATTCGAAATAATAGACGAATATATACCAGCTCCAGAAAGAGATGTTGACAAACCATTCCTAATGCCAGTAGAAGACGTATTCTCTATAACAGGTAGAGGTACAGTTGCTACAGGTAGAGTTGAAAGAGGACAATTAAAAGTTCAAGACGAAGTTGAAATAGTAGGATTAACTGAAGAAACTAGAAAAGTTGTTGTAACTGGTATAGAAATGTTCAGAAAATTATTAGACAGCGCTGAAGCTGGAGATAACATAGGAGCATTATTAAGAGGTGTACAAAGAACTGAAATCGAAAGAGGACAAGTTTTAGCTAAACCAGGAACAGTTAACGCTCACACTAAATTCATGGCTGAGATATACGTTCTTAAAAAAGAAGAAGGTGGAAGACATACTCCATTCTTCGATGGATACAGACCACAATTCTACTTCAGAACAACTGACGTAACTGGTGCTTGTAAATTACCAGAAGGAACAGAAATGGTTATGCCTGGAGATAACATAACTATAGAAGTTGACTTAATAAACAAAATATGTGTAGAAGAAGGATTAAGATTCGCTATAAGAGAAGGTGGTAGAACAGTAGCATCTGGTGTTGTAGCATCTATAATAGAATAATCTAGAATAGATTACTTAATTTTTTAATAAACACATAATAAAATAAAGAATTGAGGGGAGGACTTAGGTTTTCCCCTTTTTATTTTAAAGAAATAATTTTAATGTGTTGACAATAAAAATTAAAGATTGTATACTAAATAAGGCTTTTAAATTACAGATAAAGTTTCTTCTGAATTTAAGATTTAGCAAAAGATTTAGTGAAAAAAATTAACTAAATAAATTTAAAAAAAGTCTTGAAAAACTAAGAAGAATAATATAAAATATAATAGTGTGCTTGAGAGATACGAAAAATAAACTAAATCTTAGTTAGTAGCGACCTATTGTCGATTTTTAAAAATGCAACACACCCGGAGCAGTGTATCGGCATAAGTCGCGCGTAACTTAAAGATTAAACGTGCGATAAAGGAGGGAAATTAAAATGGCTCAAAATGAAAAAATAAGAATAAGATTAAAATCATATGATCACAAATTATTAGATTTTTCAGCTGCTAAAATAGTTGAAACTGCTAAGAAAGCTGGATCACAAGTTTCAGGACCTGTGCCACTACCAACAGAAAAGCAAATAGTAACTATATTAAGAGCTGTACATAAGTACAAAGACTCTAGAGAACAGTTCGAAATAAGAACTCATAAGAGATTAATAGACATAACTAGTCCAACACCTAAAACTGTAGACTCATTAATGAGATTAGATTTACCAGCTGGTGTTGATATAGAAATAAAGTTATAATAGCAACCTAAGATTATTATCCTATAAGGAAATTCTCTTAGTATGATTATAGAATTATAATCCGCTGTAAGATTATAGGAGGTGCTAATATGAAAGGAATATTAGGAAAAAAATTAGGTATGACTCAAATATTCACTGAAGAAGGTATAGTAGTACCTGTAACAGTTGTTGAGGCAGGACCAAACGTTGTAACTCAAGTTAAAACAGTTGAGAAAGACGGATACAACGCAATACAAGTAGGTTTTGAAGATGCTAAAGAAAAATCTTTAAACAAACCACAAAAAGGACATTTAGCTGCTGCTAATGTTTTAAAGAAACACTTAAAAGAGTTTAGAGTAGACGCTGTAGAAGAATTCACAGTTGGACAAGAAATAAAAGCTGACTTATTCGCTGCAGGAGAAAAAATAGATGTTACTGGAACAAGTAAAGGTAAGGGATTCCAAGGTCCAATAAAGAGACATGGACAATCTAGAGGACCAGAATCTCACGGTTCTAGATACCACAGAAGACCAGGTTCAATGGGAGCATGTTCTTTCCCAGGTAGAGTTTTCAAAAACAAAAAACTAGCAGGACACATGGGTAGCGTTAAAGTTACTGTTCAAAACTTAGAGGTTGTTAGAGTAGATGCTGATAAGAACCTTATATTAGTTAAAGGTGCTATACCAGGACCTAAAGGTTCAATGGTAACTATAAAGGAAGCTGTTAAGTCTTCTAAATAATGACTAACCTAAGAAAGGAGGAAGCACAATGCCAAAATTAAATGTATTAAATATTAATGGACAAAATGTTGGAGAAATAGAATTAGTAGATTCTATATTCAACGTAGAAGTTAATGAACATGTTTTATATGAAGTTGTTAAAAATCAATTAGCAAACAAGAGACAAGGTACTCAATCTGCTAAGACTAGAGCAGAAGTTAGAGGTGGCGGAAGAAAGCCTTGGAAACAAAAAGGAACTGGTAGAGCTAGACAAGGTTCTATAAGAGCAGTACAATGGGTAGGTGGAGGAGTTGCTTTCGCACCAAAGCCAAGAAGCTACAACTACACATTACCAAAGAAAGTTAGAAGATTAGCTATGAAGAGCGCTTTAACTTCTAAAGTACAAAACGGAGAAATGATAGTATTAGATGCTTTAAACATGGAAGCTCCTAAGACTAAAGAATTCGTTCAAATATTAAAGAACGTAAATGCTGCTAAGAAAGCTTTAGTAGTAACTGCTGAAAATAACGAAAACGTAATAAAATCAGCTAAAAACATAGAAGGTGTTGCAACTGCTACAGTTAACACTATAAATGTTTACGATATATTAAAGTATGATTCATTCATAATAACAACAGACGCTGTTAAAAAAGTGGAGGAGGTGTACGCATAATGACTAATCCACATGATATAATAAAAAAGCCAGTTGTAACTGAGCAAAGTATGATGGAAATGGCTAACAAGAAATATACTTTCGTTGTTGCTAAAGATGCAAACAAGACTGAAATAAAGAAAGCTGTAGAAGCTATATTCGGAGTAAATGTAGAAAAAGTTAATACATTAAACTACGATGGAAAAGTTAAAAGAATGGGTAGACATGAAGGAAGAACTGCAAGCTTTAAGAAAGCAGTAGTTAAATTAACTGCTGATAGCAAAGAAATAGAATTCTTCCAAGGAATGTAATTAACCCCTAACAAACGAAGGAGGGAAAACAGATGGCTATAAAAAAGTTTAAACCAACTTCTCCTGCCTTAAGACAAATGACAGTTTTAGTTTCTGATGAAATAACTTGTAATCAACCAGAAAAATCTCTTTTAGTTTCTTTAAAGAAAAACTCTGGTAGAAATGCACAAGGTAAAATAACTGTTCGTCACAGAGGTGGAGGAAACAGAAGAAAATACAGAATAATAGATTTCAAGAGAAATAAAGATGGAATACCTGCAAAGGTTGCAACTATAGAATACGATCCAAACAGAACTGCTAACATAGCTTTATTACACTATGCAGATGGTGAAAAAGCTTATATATTAGCTCCAGTTGGATTAGAAGTTGGAACTACAGTATTATCAGGACCAACAGCTGACATAAAGCCAGGAAATGCTATGGCGTTAAAAGATATGCCAGTTGGTACAGTAATACACAATATAGAATTAAAGCCAGGAAAAGGAGCTCAATTAGTAAGATCTGCTGGGGTTTCTGCTCAATTAATGGCTAAAGAAGGAAAGAAAGCTTTATTAAGATTACCATCAGGAGAAATGAGATTCGTTTCTATAGATTGTAAAGCTACTATAGGACAAGTTGGTAACATAGAACACGGTAACGTTGTTATAGGTAAAGCTGGTAGAAAGAGACATATGGGTATAAGACCTACTGTTAGAGGATCTGTAATGAACCCTTGTGACCATCCACACGGTGGTGGGGAAGGTAGAACTTCAATAGGTAGACCTTCACCAGTTACTCCATGGGGTAAACCAGCTCTTGGATACAAAACTAGAAAGAAAAACAAAGCTTCTGATAAGTTAATAGTATCAAGAAGAACTAAGTAATAGATTTACTTTTTGCCCGGAAAGGAGGAAATTAAATGTCAAGATCAACTAAAAAAGGACCTTTTGTCCACGCAAGACTTTTAAAGAAAATAGAAGAAATGAACGCTAACGGAAATAAAGAAGTTATAAAGACTTGGTCAAGATCTTCAACTATATTCCCACAAATGGTAGAACATACTATAGCTGTTCATGATGGAAGAAGACATGTTCCTGTATTTATAACAGAAGACATGGTTGGACATAAATTAGGTGAATTCGTTCCTACAAGAACTTTCAAAGGACACAAGGACGACGAAAAATCTAATAAGAGAAAATAATAAATTTCTGACTAAGGAAGGAGGAATAGCAAATGGAAGCAAAAGCTACTGCTAAATATGTACGTGTATCACCAAGAAAAGCAGGACAAATCTGTGACCTTGTTAGAGGAAAAAATGTTGATGAAGCATTAGCAATATTAAAGTTCACTCCAAGAGGAGCGGCTGAGATAATAGCTAAGGTTGTAAAGTCTGCTAAAGCGAACGCTGAAAACAATCATGAAATGGATGCTGATAAATTATATGTTGCATCAATAGTTGCAAACCAAGGACCTACAATGAAGAGATTCATGCCTAGAGCTATGGGTAGAGCAACAATGATAAGAAAGAGAACTTCTCACATAGAGGTTGTTCTTAAGGAAAGAAAATAATTAATAGATAGGAGGGATAATAATGGGTCAAAAGGTTAATCCACACGGACTAAGAGTCGGTGTTATAAAAGATTGGGACTCAAGATGGTTCACAACTGATAAGAAAGAATTCGGAAACTTATTATTAGAAGACCATAATGTACGTAATTTCTTAAAGAAAAGATTATACTCAGCTGGAGTTGCTAAGATAGAAATAGAAAGATCAGCTAACAAATTAAAATTAGACTTACACGTTGCTAAGCCAGGTGTAGTTATAGGAAAAGCTGGTGCTGGAATAGACGCATTAAAAGCTGAATTAGAAAAAATGACTAAGAAAACTGTAATAGTTAACATAGTTGAAGTAAGAAACCCTGATAAGGATGCTCAATTAGTAGCAGAAAATATAGCGTTAGCTATAGAAAGAAGGGTTGCATTCAGAAGAGCTATGAAGCAAGCTATACAAAGAGCTATGAAGTCAGGAGTTAAAGGTATAAAAGTATCTGCTTCTGGTAGATTAGGTGGAGCTGAAATGGCTAGAACTGAAGGATACAGCGAAGGAAATGTTCCTTTACAAACATTAAGAGCTGATATAAACTATGGTTTCGCTGAGGCTAACACTACTTACGGTAAAACTGGTATAAAAGTTTGGATATGTAACGGAGAAGTTTTACCAACTAAGAATGGTGTAAACCCAAGAGAAGAAAGAAGAAACGATAGAAGAGATAACAAGAGAAACGATAGAAGAGATAACAGAAGAAATAACAGAAGAGGTAATGATAATAGAGGAAACAATAGAGGACAAAGACCTCAAGGATCAAGACCTCAAAGAACTGAAAACAAAGGAAACTAATAAATAAGGTTCGAGGAAGGAGGAAATACTCATGTTAATGCCAAAGAGAGTAAAACGTCGTAGAGTTCATAGAGGAAGCATGGCTGGTAAGGCTCAAAAAGGTAACAAAGTTACTTACGGAGAGTTCGGATTAGTTGCAATGGAAGCTTCTTGGATAACTTCTAATCAAATAGAAGCTGCCAGAATCGCGATGACAAGATCAATAAAAAGAGGCGGGAAAGTTTGGATAAAAATATTCCCTCATAAGCCTGTAACAAGAAAGCCAGCTGAAACTCGTATGGGTGCTGGTAAAGGTTCTCCAGAATACTGGGTAGCAGTAGTTAAGCCAGGAAGAGTTATGTTCGAATTAGCAGGTGTTTCTGAAGATAAAGCTAGAGAAGCTATGAGACTTGCAATGCATAAACTTCCAGTTAAATGTAAGTTTGTAAAAAGAGAAGATTTAGAAGTAAAGGGTGGTGAATAGGATGCAAGCTAAAGAATTAAAGAGTTTAACAAGCGAAGAGCTAATGAATAAGTTAAATGACTTCAAAAGTGAATTATTTAGCTTAAGATTCCAATTAGCTACTGGTCAATTAGAAAATACAGCTAGAATAAAATTCGTTAAAAAGGATATAGCTAGAGTTAAGACTGTCCTTGCTGAAAGAAAGTTAAACGAAACTAGAGCTTAATTTGGAAAGGAGGCTTTTAAACATGGAAAGAGGAAGAAGAAAAGTTAGAATAGGCCGTGTTGTAAGTGACAAAATGGATAAAACTATAGTAGTTGCTGTTGAAGATTTCGTACGTCATGAATTATACAACAAACCTGTTAAAAGAACTAAAAAGTTCAAGGCTCACGATGAACAAAATGTATGTAGAATCGGAGACAGAGTAAAGATAATGGAAACTAGACCTTTATCAAAAGATAAAAGATTCAGACTAGTTGAAGTTGTTGAAAAAGTTAAGTAGTTTTTTTGAAAAGGAGGGATTACTATGGTACAACAAGAGACACGCTTAAAAGTTGCTGACAATTCTGGTGCAAAAGAATTACTATGTATACGTGTACTAGGCGGAAGTAAAAGAAAATATGGTAACGTAGGTGACGTAATAGTTGCTACAGTTAAAAGTGCAACACCTGGTGGAGTTGTAAAAAAAGGTAAAGTTGTTAAAGCTGTTATAGTAAGAAGTAAAAAAGGCATTAAACGTAACGATGGAAGTTATATAGCTTTCGATGAAAATGCTGCAGTTATAATAAAAGATGACAAAACTCCAGTAGGAACTCGTATATTCGGGCCTGTTGCTAGAGAGTTAAGAGATAATGACTTTATGAAAATAGTTTCTCTTGCTCCAGAAGTACTATAATAAGGAGGTGCAATAGGAGACATGATGCGCGTTAAGAAAGATGATACAGTTGTAGTTATAGCTGGTAAAGATAAAGGTAAAAAAGGTAAAGTTGTTGCTGTTTTACCAAAACAAGATAAAGTAGTTGTTGAAGGTGTTAACATAATAACTAAACATCAAAAACCAACTGCAATAAACCCACAAGGTGGAATAATAAACAAAGAAGCTCCAATTCATGTTTCTAATGTTGCATTCTATGATTCAAAATCAAAATCTGCAGTTAAATTAGGATATAAAGTATCTGTAGATGAAAATGGAAAGAAAACTAAAGTACGTGTTAACAAAAAAACAGGTGCAGAAGTTGATTCTAAGAAAAAGAAATAATTGAAAGGAGATAGCAAATGAATCGTTTACAAGAACGTTATGAAAACGAAGTAGTTAAATCGTTAATGGAAAAATTCAATTATTCTTCTAAAATGCAAGCACCAAAAATCGAAAAAATCGTATTAAATATTGGTGTTGGTGATGCAGTATCTAATTCAAAATTATTAGATGATGCAGTTAATGAATTAACATTAATTACTGGTCAAAAACCAGTTGTCACTAGAGCTAAAAAATCAATTGCTGGTTTCAAATTAAGAGAAGGTCAAGCAATCGGTTGTAAAGTCACTTTACGTGGTGAAAGAATGTATGAATTTTTAGATAAATTAGTAAATGTATCTTTACCTCGTGTAAGAGACTTTAGAGGTGTATCAAATAACTCATTCGATGGAAGAGGAAATTATACTTTAGGTGTTAAAGAACAATTAATCTTCCCTGAAATTGATTTTGATAAAGTAAACAAATTAAGAGGAATGGATATCGTATTCGTAACAACAGCTAAAACTGATGAAGAAGGTCATGAGTTATTAGCTCAATTAGGAATGCCTTTCCATAAATAAGGAGGACTTAATAAATGGCTAAAACATCAATGAAAGTGAAACAACAACGTCCTCAAAAATATAAAGTACGTGAATACACACGTTGTGAACGTTGTGGTAGACCACATTCAGTAATTAGAAAGTTCAAACTTTGCAGAATTTGCTTCCGTGAATTAGCTTATAAAGGTGAAATTCCTGGTGTAAAAAAAGCAAGTTGGTAATGATAAAATAATCCGTATTGGAAGGAGGACACGCAAATGGTAATGACAGATCCAATTGCAGATATGTTAACAAGAATCCGTAACGCAAATAATACGTTAAAAGAAGAAGTAAGTATTCCTACTTCAACATTAAAAGTTGGAATCGCTGAAATCTTAAAAAATGAAGGGTTCATTAAAGGATATAAAGTTGAAGGCGAAGGTGCTGAATCAAACATTATTATCACTTTAAAATATAGAGGAAAAGATAAAGTAATCACTGATTTAAAAAGAATTTCTAAACCAGGGTTACGTGTATATGCAAAAGTAAACGAAATTCCTAGAGTATTAAATGGTTTAGGTATTGTTATTCTATCAACTTCACAAGGTTTAATGACTGATAAAGAAGCTAGAGCTAAACAAGTTGGTGGAGAAGTATTAGCATATATCTGGTAATAAAAAAATTATACAGGAGGTATAACTGATGTCTCGTATCGGTAATAAAATTATCACTGTACCTGAAGGAGTAACTGTTGAAATCGCTGATGATAACACAGTAACAGTTACTGGATCAAAAGGGACTTTAGTGAAACAATTTTCTCCAGCAATTTCATTCAAACAAGAAGGTAATGAAATTACTGTAGTAAGAAGTAGTGAAGAAAAACATGTAAAACAATTACATGGTACAACAAGAGCTTTACTTGCTAACATGATCGAAGGTGTTCATAATGGATATTCTAAAACATTAGAAATCGTTGGTATTGGATACCGTGGTCAAATGAAAGGAAATACATTAGTATTAAATATCGGTTTCTCACATCAAGTTGAAATCGAAGCTGAAGAAGGAGTTAAAGTTGAAACTCCAAATCCAAATACTATCGTAGTTTCTGGAATTGATAAAGAACGTGTTGGTCAAATGGCTGCATTAATTAGATCTAAGAAAAAACCTGAACCTTATAAAGGAAAAGGTATCAAATATAGTGATGAAAGAATCATCAGAAAAGAAGGAAAAACTGCTGGTAAGAAGTAGTCTAAGAGTAAGAAAGGAGCTATCTTTATGGCTAAATTACAATCTCGTAATGATGTACGTTTAAAACGTCATGCTAGAGTTCGTAGAAAAATTAGTGGAACTCCAGAATGTCCACGTTTAAATGTTTTCCGTTCAAATGCTCATATTCACGCTCAAATTATTGATGATGTCAATGGTGTTACATTAGTTAGCGCATCAAGCGTTGAAATGAAATTAGAAAACGGTGGAAACATTGCTGCTGCAACTGCAGTAGGTAAAGAAATTGCAGAAAGAGCAATTGCAAAAGAAATTAAAAATGTAGTATTTGATCGTGGTGGATATATTTATCATGGTCGTGTAAAAGCATTAGCAGAAGCTGCTAGAGAAGCTGGATTAGAATTCTAGAAGGAGGTCAATATGGAACAACGTAAACCAAGAACTAACAATGGTGAAAGAAAACCAAGAAGAAATGGTCAAAGAAGAGCACCAAGAAGAGAAGAAAAAGAATTTGAAGAACGTGTTGTTACTATTAACCGTGTAACAAAAGTAGTTAAAGGTGGACGTCGTTTCCGCTTTGCAGCTCTAGTTGTTGTTGGTGATCGTAAAGGGCGTGTTGGTATCGGTACTGGTAAAGCAAATGAAGTACCTGATGCAATCAAAAAAGCAATCGAAGATGCTAAGAAAAATGTATTTACAGTTCCTATTGTGGGGACAACAATCCCTCATGATATCGTAGGTAACTATGGAGCAGGTAGCGTATTCATGCGCCCAGCTACAGAAGGTACTGGTGTTATCGCAGGTGGTGCTGCCCGTGCAGTTCTTGAACTTGCAGGTATCAATGATATCTTGACTAAATGCTTAGGTTCACGTACTAAGATCAATGTTGTTCGTGCTACAGTTGATGCATTGCAGAACTTAAGAACATTAGATGAAGTTGCTGCGCTTCGTGGTAAGAAGCCAGAAGAAATTCGCGGGTAAGGAGGACAAAGTTAATGAAACTACATGAAATGACTAGTACCGAAGCTCGCAAGAGTAGAAACCGCGTAGGTCGTGGACCTGGAAGCGGAAATGGTAAAACATCTGGCCGTGGACAGAAAGGTCAGAAAGCAAGAAGCGGTGGAGGCGTTCGTCTTGGTTTCGAAGGTGGACAGACACCATTAGCAAGACGTTTACCAAAACGTGGATTCACTAACTTCAATCGTAAAGAATATGCAGTTGTAAATGTTGAAACATTAAACCGTTTTGAAGATGGAACAACTGTTAATATGGCTCTTCTAATTGAAGAAATAATTGTTAAGAAAGAACTTTGTGGATTAAAAGTTTTAGGCAATGGTGAATTAACTAAAAAATTAACAGTTCAAGCTGTTAAATTCTCTAAATCTGCAAAGGAAGCAATCGAAAAAGCAGGCGGAACAGCCGAGGAGATCTAAAATGGCATTCCGTGGTAAGGCAATATTTACAAACAAAGATATTCGTAATCGTATCTTGTTTACATTATTTGCCTTTCTTGTGTACCGATTAGGTTCAGCTATTACAGTACCAGATGTAAATACAGCAGATCTTGTTGCGGGTATCGAAGATAATTCGTTATTCGCAATGATCAATCTGCTTGGTGGTGGTGGCTTGGAGCAGTTCTCAATATTTGCGTTGGGTGTTACACCATATATTACAGCTTCTATCATCATTCAGTTATTAAGCATGGATGTAGTGCCTCATTTATCTGAGCTTGCAAAGAATGGGGCAACGGGAAGAAAGACATTGGATAAATACACTCGCTATTTAGCTGTTGTATTTGCTTTTGTTCAATCATTCTCTTTAGTTTATGGATTCTCTCAAACATATACGACTTTGATCGAAGGTGGAGTTACCATGGCTAAGATCATGTACATTGCTACGATCTTTACTGCAGGAAGTATGTTCCTTGTATGGATTGGTGACCAAATTTCGATAAAAGGAATTGGTAATGGTATTTCAATGGTAATTATGGCTGGTATCGTAGGTCGTATGCCTCAACAATTTACAGATGCATGGACAACACTTATTGGTGCAGATAGTACAATTGAAAATGGAGCCTGGTTATTTGCAGGATATATTTTGGTTTATCTATTGATCATTATTTTTGTTACATTGATCAATACAGCAGAGCGCCGTATTCCAATTCAATATACTTCAAGTTCAATTCAGTTAAGCAAACGTAGTGAGAGTAATTATCTTCCACTAAAGGTTAACTCGGCAAGTGTTATTCCAGTAATCTTCGCTTCATCTTTGATGATGGCACCATTACAAATTGCAAGTTTTTTCCCGTCTAATGACATCATTCGTACAATGCAGGATTGGTTGGGATTACAAACATGGTATTCATTAGTGATCTATGTGTTGTTGATTTTATTCTTTACATTCTTCTATACGAAGATGCAGATCAATCCTGAAAAAATTAGTGAAAATCTTGGAAAATCTGGTGCTTACATTCCAAGTGTTAGACCAGGAACAGAAACTAAGAACTACGTAAATAAGGTGTTATCAAGAATTACAGTACTGGGTTCAATTTGTTTGGCTTTGATTGCGGTGTTACCTCATATCATGCCACTTATCTGGACTGATATGCCAACTAGCATGGCTCTTGGTGGAACTGGAATGATCATTGTTGTCGGTGTTGCAATTGAGACCGTACGACAAGTACAAGGTTTGATCACACAAAAATCTTATAAAAAATATTTTGAAGACTAAGTAGTCTATGGAGTAAAAGTATGAATATCTTTATCATGGGTGCTCCTGGTTCAGGAAAAGGAACATTCTCAAGCCGTATCAAAGAGGAATTTAATTTGAATCACATCTCAACCGGTGATATCTTCAGAGAAAATATTGCTAACGAGACTGAGCTTGGATTGCAGGCAAAATCGTATACTGAAAAAGGTTTGCTTGTACCTGATGAGATTACCAATAATATGGTTAAAGAATACTTGAGCCATTTAGCTGATAAAAAGAATGGATATTTGTTGGATGGATATCCAAGAACTTTAGATCAGGCAAAAGCATTTGAAGAAATGACAAAAGGAACAGACTTAGCTGTTGAAAAAATCGTAGTTATGGATGTTCCATTTGATGAACTGACTCGCCGAATCACAGGTCGTCGTCTTTGTAAAAAATGTGGAGCTATCTTTAACGTTTATTCAAAACCTCCAAAAACAGAAGGTGTTTGCGATGAATGTGGTAGTACATTAACTCAAAGAAAAGATGATAATGAAGAAAGCTTGAAAGTTCGTTTAGATGAATATGCAAAAAATACCGAACCGGTAATCGCATATTATGAAGAAAAAGGCATGGTTTCTCGTATTGATGCTTCAAAAGCTATCGATGCGATATGGCCTGAATTAAAAGAAACCTTGAAAAACAAGTAGATTGCGCTTATAATAAATAGGCGCAATTTGCTTGCGTTATTTTATATATCACGTTTCTGCTAAAATCCGTATATTTATATACGCATTTTAGAAGGTACTTTAAATACGTGATAGGAAAGGACAGAGAAATGAAAGTAAGACCATCTGTAAAACCAATCTGTGACAAGTGTCGCGTAATCCGACGCAAGGGGCGCATCATGGTAATCTGTGAGAACCCAAAACACAAACAGAGACAAGGAAACTAAGAAAAGTAGGAGGAAAAACATGGCTCGTATAGCAGGAGTAGATATTCCAAACGATAAGCGAGTAGTGGTCTCATTGACATATATCTATGGAATCGGAAGACCAACTGCAGAAAAAGTATTGGAAGAAGTAAACGTAGATGAAAACATCCGAGTAAAGGATCTAAGCGAAGAACAGTTGAACGCGATCCGTAAGGCGATCGATGCAATCAAGGTCGAAGGGGATCTAAGACGAGAAGTACAGCTGAACATCAAGCGATTGATGGAAATCGGATGCTACCGAGGGATCCGCCACAGAAAAGGATTGCCGGTTCGCGGACAGAGAACGAAGACAAACGCAAGAACAAGAAAAGGGAAGGCTAAGACAGTAGCCAACAAGAAGAAGTAAGAAAGGGGAGTAGAAGGATATGGCAAAGGTACAGAAGACAAGAAAACGTCGTGTAAAGAAGAATATAGCACGCGGATGTGCACACATCCACTCAACTTTCAATAATACGATCGTAACGATCACAGACGAGGCGGGAAATGCAGTAGCATGGAGCAGTGCAGGAGCCTTAGGATTCAAGGGAAGCCGAAAGAGCACACCATATGCAGCGCAGCTGGCAGGAGAAGCAGCCGGGAAAGCGGCAATGGATCATGGAATGAAGACTGTGAGCGTAGAAGTAAAAGGACCTGGACCAGGACGAGAAGCAGCGGTAAGAGCGTTGCAGGTAGCTGGACTAGATATCACAATGATCAATGATGTAACACCAATTCCACATAACGGATGTCGTCCACCAAAACGACCTCGTGGATAGTAAGGAGGCAATAGATGCAGGAATTCGAAAGAGCTTCATTTCACAAAGAGTTTGTAGATGAAGAAAACAATACTGGATCTTATGTTTTTGAACCTCTTGAAAGAGGCTTTGGAACTACAGTAGGCAGTACAATTAAAAATACAATGTTATCAAACTTGCCTGGTTGCGCTGTTATTGGTTTTAAAATTGAAGGATGCACAAAAGATCAGACTGTGATCAAAGGAATCCTTGAAGATGTAAATACTCTTTCTTTAAATTTGAAGGCTTTAAAAATTTCTTGTGAAAATGAAGGAATCAAAGCACTTCATATTTCAAAAAAAGGACCAGCAATTATTCAGGCAGCTGATATTATTTGTCCTGAAGAGGTTGAAATCGTGGATTCTGAACAAGTGATCTGCACTTTAGAAAAAGGAACGTCACTTGAAATGGATTTATATGCTTGCCTTGGAACAGGATATAAAAGCTCATTGGAAAATGAAGAAGAGTACGATTTAGGTGAAGATGTTGTATTCCTAGATGCAATGTTTACACCGGTAAAAAGTGCTGACTATCTATCTGAACCAGCACGTGTAGGACAGGATGCAAAATATGACAAGGTTCATTTTACCGTAACGACAAATGGAACAATCACACCTTTACAGGCTATTAGTCGTGCTGCAGCGTTCTGTGTTAAGAATTTAGATGTGTTAGTACCATTAGCAAATCTAAAACTGGAAGAAAGCTTTATGGTACAGCAGCCACATGTTGAAGATACCAAGAAAGTTAATACAATGATGATCGAAGATTTAGATCTGTCTGTACGTTCTTATAACTGCTTAAAACGTGCAGGTATTCAGACCGTGGATGAATTAACTCAAAAAACTGAAGATGAAATGATGCATGTTAAAAATCTAGGAAAGAAATCATTGAAAGAAGTAAAGGACAAAATGTTCCAGTTAGGTTTGTTCTTTAAATCTTATGAGTAGCAGGAGGAGCAACTATGTGGAATCGTAGATTAGGAAGAACAGCTGATCACAGAAAAGCACTATTGAGAAACATGGCAACATCTTTGATTGAAAACGAACAGATCGAAACAACAGAGATGAAGGCAAAAGAATTAAGTGCAGTGATGGATAAACTGGTAACATTGGCAAAGCGCAATGATCTACATGCACGTCGTCAGGCAGCAGCATATGTAAGAAATGTGGAAGTGGATGACGAAGGAACAACAGCATTGCAGAAATTGTTCAATGAAATCGGGCCAAGATATGCTGAAAGAAACGGTGGATACACAACCGTGATCAAGACAAGAATCCGTCGTGGAGATGCAGCACCAATGGCAATCGTTCAATTCGTGAAGTAGGAAACTACTTCACTTTTTTTATCCTTTCCTATAAAATAGTCGTGTTAAAAGAGGGGTTATATGTTAATTTCAGTAGATAACTTAACGAAATATATCAATGAAAAATGTATCGTAAAAAAAGGATCTTTTACGATTGAAGAAAACGATAAAGTTGCCTTGATTGGTGTAAATGGAACGGGTAAATCTACTTTAATGAAGATCTTGGCAGGAATAGAAACATACGAAGAGGGTAAGATCATTAAAAAGAATGGATTAAAAGTTCATTTTTTACATCAGAATCCAAGTTTTACCAGTAAAACGATCTGGGAAGAAATTGTTTCCATCAATGAAAAGAACAATCATAAAGTTGAAGACTATGAAATGAAGACGATCCTTACTAAATTAGGATTACATGATTTTGATAAACAAATAGATGTTTTATCTCCAACACCACCAGTAGAATGCTTATCTACCTTTATTCCATTAATATTACTTAAATCAATTTTATCTCCAGATTCAACCATAGCATTAGTTAATTCTGCAGTTTCTCTCTTATTCATCTTATTAAAAAATATTGCCATAAGCATTGCTGATGCTTGATAGTCTGGTATACTTCCATTTGTAAACCCTTCTACAAAAAAGTTTATTTCTTCTTTTGTTAATTCTTCGCCTTTTCTCTTTTTCATTATAAGGTCATACATTCTCATAAGTTTAATTCCTCCAACTATTCCATTATTTCATTTAAGAAGCTTTTTCCAACTAATTCATTCTTAACATTAAAGAAATCTAATATTGTTTTTCCTATATCAGAAAATCTCTCTCTTGTTCCAATATTAACTCCTGGTTTTACATGTTTTCCATAAACTATTACAGGTATATGCTCTCTTGAGTGATCTGTACTGCTAGTTGTAGGATCACAGCCGTGGTCAGCTGTTATTATAAGGATATCCTCATCAGTCATTTTTGAATAAATTTCTT
>ENA-OOWV01001054-OOWV01001054.1-human-gut-metagenome-genome-assembly--contig:-NODE-1054-length-19290-cov-8.362776_pt1 | contig 19290 bp, 28 predicted proteins | sample MGYA00241584_ERZ501337 | MGnify/ENA primary metagenome ERZ501337 (study PRJEB25962, sample SAMEA2042744) | human gut metagenome | biome: human gut; feature: human-associated habitat; material: faeces... | reverse complement strand
TCATTTTCAAGCATTTCTTGCTGTACTGGCATTATGTATGATTGTTCTTCGTGTTTATTATATTCTTTTGCTGTAGTGCCTTCTTCTACTTGTACTTGTACTTGAGCACTACTTGCTACTTTTTCATTCAAAAACCAAAATTTCAAATAGCTTGCATTATCGACTTTTAAATCTGTTTTAGTATTTAAAATTTGTGCTGAAGATAAAAAATTATATTTGTCATCATATAAGCAATACCTTCCCAATGCTCCACTTGTTTCAATGTCATAAACTCTTATAATTAAATTTTTCAAACTCTTAACATTAATATAATTTATAGTTCTCCATCTATCTGTTGTACTGCTTAATGAACCATCATTATTTATCCCTCCTACTTCATTTTTACCATCATATAAATTTGTATTACATTTTGTTACTTTAACAGAGCCATTACTACCAACTGTTTTTATCTCGCTTGGATAGTCTGGTGATGGCATTGCTCCGTATTGTTCGTAACCTTTGTCTTCTGTGCCTTCGTAAGCCCAAATTCTTATTTTTGCATTGTCAAAATTAACATTTGCATTAAGCCACAATGCTGATTTTGTAGTATCCGCTTCAGGAGTATACGCAATATAATTATCATTTTTTAACCATGTTTCAGTCTTTAAAGACATAACCGCTTGATTTTTCATATCAGTTCCAGAAATAGTTTTAGCACTTCCACTTATAAATTCAAGTTTTTGTTTATATGTTTTATTAGCAGTTAAGTTAATCCTATCTAACTTTAGGTAAAAACCACCTTGTCCATTTATTGTTACAGTGCCATCTTCTTTGTTATATGTAACTCTACTGTCTTGTTTGACATCAAAATTTAATAAGTTATATCCTTCTCTTGTCTCCTGCTCACTATTTCCACCAATGCCAATTTTTGCTCTGCAATTGCTACTGTCTTCTACATGTATGTATTCTCCACTAGCTTGTCCTCGTATTGAGTTTTGATAAAAGTCTTCTTGCATTTCTTTTAACTCTTTTTCTAGTTTTGTTTTTTCAGTTTGTAGTTCTACTATTTTGCTATCTTGTTCTGTGTTTTTTTCTACTTGCTTTTTTTCTACATCTGAAATACTCTTTTTTATTGCTGCATCATTATATTTTGATTTTTCAATTGCTTCATCTGTACTTTCTGCCATTTTTTTCATATCAGTAAGTACATCTGCTACACTATTCTCATTATCGTTGTAATATATTTTATTTTTACTTGTTTCAGCCATTTTATGCTCCTTTCAAGTCTTTATATTTATAACTTTTATAATATTTATAATTTTTGGTTTTCATTTCTTTATAAGTTAAGTAATTTATTACTCTCAATTTCAATTTAAAAGTAGAACCAACTCTGACTTTAGTCGGTTCTACTATAATTTCTTGTATCTTTGACATTTAATGCCTCCTAATTAAAACTACTTATTTGACCATTTATATATTGTGCTAATCTTAATGTATCTGCTGTATTAAGTGTTCCATCCCTATTAACATCCGCAGCCTTTATTTGTTTTTCCGTTAAAGGTGCATTACCTGTAAGAAATTCACCTAACAAATCTAAATCTGCTTTATTTATATTTCCATCTTCATTTACATCTCCTAATTTATAATCAACACCTTCTACATATGTTGGTATTTTCATTAACACTAAACGATAATATACTGTATGTTGTCCAGTAGCCATATTCCAAACATGAAGTGCAATTTTGCTATTATTGTCTCCAGAACCTAATATTACATTTCGAATATATGAGCCTGTAAGAAATCTATTTGAAGATGAAAAAGCAACACCATAGCTATAATTTCTTTCTGCATATGTTTTCATTCCAAAAGCAATACAAACACAATTATCTTTATTAAAACCTTTTGGAAAGTCAATATCCAAAATAGTTTGTTGTTCAGCATCATTTTCTAGATTACTTTGTGAATTAGCTTCCAATTCCATTTGTCCACTTATAACTGCTATATTGTCACTATATAATACTTTACTTCCGATTAGTATTAGTAATATTGTCACACTTAATATTATTAGATACTTCCAAATCCCCATTTATTTTTCCTCCTGATTTTAGCAAATATGAACTACCATCTTTTACATTTGCTAATTCTTGTTTTATTTGATTTATAACAGTATCACAGTCACTTTTTATTTGAGCATAGATACCATTAAAACTCAAAAATTTTCTAGTATCTTTAAAATCTGTTATTCCGTTTGTTCCACTTTTAAATCTAGCAAATTCTAATTGATATAAATTGTTTTCACCGTTATATTTGTTGATATCTTGTTGTGTGACAGCTGGATAACTAGAACTTGATGTTAATAATTTCAAAGATACTTGGCTAAAACTATCTTTTGTTGATTCTTTTGATAAATCAATTTCTAATATTAGCAAACAGTATAAACTTTCTGTGCTCACTGCTACGGTTTCATTGTTTATTACTGCAACAGGTCGTCCTGCTATTTCGCACAAACCTTCCGAAACTGTTATTGAATTGTTAGTTTTGCTTAAATCCATTCCGTAGAAAATACCATCATTTTTATTTAAAAATTCTTGATGTATTCTTGCATCTACTTCTGCATTTGCTAATTGATTTGTAAATCTAAAACCTTTTATCATTCTTTATTCCTCTCTTTCAATAATTTATCTATAAAGTTAACCCTCATATTTCCGCATGTTATTTCAATAAAATTGCTTCCGTCGTCTTTTATTGCTGAAATATAAGTGTCTAATATTATATTATTATTAGTTCTTACACTAAGCGGTGTCCCCACTTTCATTTTGTCTACATCAAATAGTTTACTATTTCTATTTATCTTGAATGATATATAGTGATTATAAGTATTTGATTTAAACTTATCTAATGCTGTTTGCATTGCATCTTCTGATTTAGCTGTATATACAACTTCAATATCTCCAACTGCTCTATTAACATCATCTTTATTTTGAGTTGTTGTTCTGTCACTTAACAAATACCATGTCTGTATGTCTGTGTTAGTTTTTACAACTACTTTTGAAATAACACTTGTTTCAAACTTTTCTACATAATTACTTATATCTTGAATTGTTGTATCTATCAGTTGTACTTCATTTTCTTGCTTATATATTGTTAATTTTATTCTTTTATTTATATACGAAAAATCGAGTACAATATTATAATTTTGACTGCAATTTGTTATAAATGTATGAAAATTATAAATTCCATTATCATTATCTACTGATTTTGTTATTTTTGTATGTGTTTTAATTTCAACATCTAACCATTTAATATTTAATAATGTATCATCTGAATTAGTGAAATTATTGTATATTTCTTTGGCAATAAAATCTTCTATTCCGTTCTCACTAATCAAATTTTCATTTTTCAAAATTACTTTTCTATCAAATATATTAGATATATACTTTAATGTAATTTTTCTTTTTAGCTCTCCGTCTTCATTTTCTATGTCTTTTATTATTCCAGCATAATCTATGTTACTATTTCGTTGTAAAACCACTATATCTCCATTCTCAGCATTTATTTTCTTCATTACATTAAATATTGTATTCTTGTTTGTTTCTTCGTCTATTACATACTCATAATTTTCAAATTCTATAACATCTTTTATTTCTAAATCTATTTTACTTAAAAAATACACCAATGTCTTTTGAGATACATTAATGTTTTTTTCTTTTGCCCATATTTGAATTTTCTTTGTTGATGTTTCTGTGTTTTCTATTAAATCTTTAAATGTTATTTCTGCATTGTATATTCCGCCAGTTTTCGGTGCTTCGATTTCTATTTCATAAAATCCACTTTGTTCGTTATAAACTAAATCATACTCTATATTATTAAAAGTTGCTTTTACACTCATAGTTTACACCACCTTGTATTGCGGAAATATAGTTAATTTTGCATTTAGAACATCATCGTCTGCTGTTAGTCTTATTTCTGATACTCCGTATTGGCAATTTGAAAATATTTTGTTTTGTAATATCAATATATTCTTTTCTCCACAGATTTTCTTTTGTTCCATCTGTATTTTGTTTTTGTATGTATATCTCTCCTGTTTTGCTTGAATATAAAAGTTTTTCAAATTCATTAATCGTAATTGGAATTTTGATACTTGCATATTCTTCATCGTCAACTAAAACTGTGATGGTTGGATTTTGTACAAATCCATCAATTTCAACTTGTATTGGTGCTTCTACATGCCCTTTATTGTCAAATTGTATTGCTCTTGTATTGTAATCTATATATCTGCTGTTCCATCTGTAATTGTATCTCATTTCATCTTCATATGTTTCTATTTTGAATATTGTTTCATTTTGTTCGTACCACAAAGACAGACCGGCAAATTCTACAGGGCATGCAAGCCATTTCCCAGTTTTTTCCGTTTTATCTAATTTTATTATAGTAACATCCCTATAATATATTTTTTCTTCCTTTTCAAACGGAATTATATATAACCATTTTAACTTTTTAGAGCTTTCTACAAAATCACCAAATTCTTTTATTTTATCATATGATTTAAAATATAGTGTTCCTTTTGGTTTTTTTTGTTCAATTTTTCTATTGTTTTCAATAAATTCATTTTCCGATTGTACAAAATCAATATTATAAGCATATCCTAACTCAGAAGGAGATGTAAGAAAACATCCTTCATCTAAACTATCTAATCTAAATTGTTGCCCTTTTTCATTTTCAAGTATAAATCTTCTTACTTTCATCATTTTCATCTCCTTCTACATTACTTCTCCAAACTTATTATTGACGGATGTAATAACAAATTTTCCTGCCACATCTTTATCAATTATTATTTGTGCATCCAAATTTTTTACAGCAGTTACAAAAGATTTTGTTATATTTTCTAATGTCAATTGATTTGATGTATCTGCTTTTGTTACTGTTGAATTAATATCAAATTCCGTTGGGATTGATGCAGACATATCATTCGATACTGTTTTCATTGTATCAGAAAATCCCTCTCCTACACCTAAGGCAAGGTTTGTTCCTATTTCATCTTTAAATACTTTTGAAGGTGAATGTATTCCAAAAAAAGCCTTAATACCATTTAAAATATTTCCACACCATTCTTTAACTTTTCCAAGCAACCAATCTTTTGCATTTTTTATTCCTTCCCAAATACCAGACACAAGATTTTTCCCAACTTCTCCCATATTTGAATAATAGTTTGCAAATCCTCTAACAATTGAACCGATAATTTGAGGAATTTTACTAATTAACTGAGGAATAGCTTTTATTAGTCCTTCTGCAAGTTTTATTGTAAGTGTAATACCCGCTTGTACCAATTTGGGTACATTATTTGATATAGCAGTATATAATTTATCTATAATAATAGGTATTTTATCTATTAAGTTTGGTAACGCATTTATTAATCCATCTGCCAAACCTATTAGCAATTGTATTCCTGCATCGATTATCATATCTATATTATCTAGTAATGTTGTTGTCATTAATAATACAGCATCAACGATTGCTGGAATTAAATTTGGCAGACTTTCTGCAATTCCCTGTATTAAATATGTTAATACATTTATTCCTATTTGTAGAATATCTGGTAATAACGAAATAAAAGTATCTAAAATAGTTTTTCCTACTTGTCCAATACTTTCCATTACATTTGGCAAATACCCTGAAATATCATCTACTAGAGTAGTTGCAAAATCTATTAACATACTTATAACTTCCGGTAATAATTCTGTGACAGTATCTCTTATTAATGACATTACTCCAAATGCTATTGTACCTATTCTTGGCAAGACATTGTCTGCTGCTGTAAAAATACTATCAAAAAAATTAGATACTAAATTATCCCAATCTGCATCATCATCTGCAACACCTGTTAATAAGTTGTCCCAAGCAGATTTTAAAGATGCAATTGAACCTTGAATAGTTGTACTTGCTTCTTTTGATGTTGTTCCTGCTATATCCATTTTCTTCTGCATTACACTTATTGCATTTACTATATTCCCAAATGACATACTGTTTGCATCAACTGTTACTCCTAATTCTTTTTGTACATCTTTCATGTTTGCAGCATCTTTTATTAATCTTTGCATTTCTTCCTTAGTTCCGCCATATCCCAACTTTAAGTTATCTAGCATTGTGTAATTTTGTTTTGCAAAACCTTGATAAGCATTTTGAATACTTGTCATATCAGTTCCCATTTTGTTAGCATTATCTGCCATATCTACTACTGCTCTATTTGATACTTCTGCTGCCTTTTTAGTATCTCCATTTAAACTTTGTAACAAACTTGCTGAAAATGATGTTACTGTTTCCATATAATCATTTGCTGATAATCCCGCTGTCTTATATGCATTACTTGCATACTCTTCAACAACACCTGCATTGTCTTTGAATAATGTTTCTACACCACCTACAAGTTGCTCATAATTAGCATAACTATCTAGTGCATCTTTTCCAACACTTAATAATGCTGAACCAACTTGTTTGACAGCACCTACTACTGATTTTAAACCACTTGTAATAAAATCTCCTAAAACATTTGCTTTTAGCAAATCTCCAAATTTTATTGCACCTTGTCCTGCATCATCAAAACCATCTTTTAATTCATCTAGTCCTTTATTGCTTTTATCCGTTGCATTTTCCATTTGAATTAATTGTGTTTCTGCATTATTAAGTTGTGTTTTAAATGTTTTTACTTTTTCGTTATTTGAGCCATATTCTTTTTCCGCTTCTGATAGTGCACTTCTTAAACTGCTGATTTTTTCTTTCTGCTCTTGTATAGTTGTATTCATATTTGTATAAGCATTTTTAGTTTCTTTTACTGTTTTATCTCCAGATGAAAACTGTGTATTTGTTAATTTTAGTTCACTTGAAACTTCTTTTAAATTAGTTGTTATATCTCTTAACGCTTTTCTATATTCACTCTCTCCAGTTAATTTGACTGTTCCTCCAAAACTTGATGCCATTTTTTCACCTTCTTTATTTATAAAAATCTATATAATAAAGAAAGGTATTGGGTAACTACTTCACTAACTCTGTATGTGCGTGTTCCTCACTCTTTTCTTTTTGTATTCGTATTTTATTTTTGCATCTTGTGCATTTTATTTCTCCATCAATGTGATTTATAAAAATCAGAGTTTGTCCACATTGAGGACATTTAATTTTTTCTAATTTACTCATCGCTAAACATTTCTCCTTGATGATTTATTCTTTCTTCTATTTCTTCATATGTTATATGTTTTAATTTAAAATCATAATCGTTTTTATAATGCTTATATAATTTCAGAAATTTTGATAAAGTCATTCTCCCCACTTCTTTTTCACTAAAACCTAATAAGCAATGTCCAATAAATAATATCCACGAGAAATCAATAATAAATTCTTCATCCTCGTGGATTACACGTTTTTTTCTTCTTCGTTAGTCTTTGTTGATTCAATTACTGTTTCTTGAACTTTGTCTGTTAATCTCTTCATTCCTAATTCTGTTATAAGTCTTCCAACTTGTTTTGCTGTTAAAAATTCTCTTTTAGTTTCTAAATTTTCATTTTCAATGTCTATTCCTTCGTTAATCATTTCAGTTATTCCAAATTTTAATGCTCCAATGTTTGGTTCTTGTTTTTTACTGTCTGTCATATCTCCCCATTTTTCATATGAACCATATTTATCTTGTATTTTTTCAATTACATTCATTGTAAATGCCAATGGATACTCTGTATCTCCACATTTAAAATGTTTTATAGTATTTGTCATTTTTTACCTCCTAAAAAATTAAAAGTAGACTAAAAATTAGCCTACTTTTACTACTTTTATTTGAAATTATTTTGATGGTGTTAAAAGTCCGTCTAAATATGTTTGAGCTTCTTGTAATGTTTCAAATGTTTTCATTTTTCTCCAAGTTCCAACTTCCATACCATTAATTTCTTCTTCTAATTTTTTTAAATCTGCTTCAATTGATACTGTATTGTATTCAATTGATTCTCCTTTTGTTTTTCTATCTGCAGTTACTTTTGTTATTTGAATACGTGGTAAAAATTCTACTTTAAAACTTTTTACCCCTTTGTATACTTTAGTAACAATATGACCATATCCAATTTCTGGTGCTATATCTTCTGAATTGTCTATAACTTCTTTTTCAGTAATTGTACATCCTTTTATATCTGCATATACTTCATCAGTAACATCATCAATTGTTATATTTACAGTTCCACCTTTAAATGATGTATCGCTTTCTGCTTCTATATCATCTGCATAAAGTTTTGTGCTATTTTTTTCTGGATTTACTTTTGCATCAATTAATCTTCCCAAAACTGGTACTATTGATTCTTTTGCTAACGCTGCATATTTTTTTGTTGCATAATCTATTTTATTATATTTTGCTGTTCTTAATCCTATACTAGCCATTTATATACCTACCTTTCTTAAAAGAACATGTTCTATGATATAATCCTGTTTCTTCTTCAAAAAACTCTTGACTATCTCCATCCCATGTCCAATCATTTTCTTTCATTTTATTTTTTATTGAACTCATTGTTTTTAAATAATTGCTATCACTATAAATATCTATATCAACAGTTACTTCACTATCTGTTATTTCATCATCACTTGAAGAAATTGGTTCTTCATCTATTATTGTCCATACAACATAAGTCTTTTTGTTTCCTTTATACTTTAGATGTGCAACTGGGATATCTAGATTTAAAATCTTTTTTATTTCACTTTCCATAATTACTCCTTTGGTAAATATTTTTCTTGAATTTTTTTCATTTCTGACTCTATTTCTGCTTTTCTAAATGATTTACGCATAAACGGATGTTTCTTTACTGTTGATGTTCCGTGTTCAAAAACATTTCCAACAAGTGGTGCTGGTGTTGTTACTCCTCTTTTATTCTTGAAATATCCATATAGGCCAACTTTAGTATTTATTCCTCCATCACTTGGTGTTTTATATACTTTTGTTATTTTTAAGCACTTCATTATATTAGAATTTTTAAAAGAAGCAGGAACATTTTTAAGTACATTTTTATATACCTTTTCTGCTCCTGCCTTTGTCATTTCTCCTATCATTTTTTCACTATCTTGGTCTAATTCTTGAAACATCTTTATTAAATCATTTGGTAATTCTTCTTTAAATCTTGCCATTATTTCGTCACTCTTTTACATTGCATTTCAAGTTCAATATTTGCCTCATCTACATTATTTAAATATTCAACAGTATAAATTTTATCTTTATATTTTACATATACATCTCTGTTTGAATTGTAATATGCATCTTCTACTTTTTTTGAATATCTAATAGTAAAATTAGTATAAGCTTTTTCAAAATCAGAACCATTCGCAATCAAAGTATAACCTTTTGTTGTTTTTACTTTAGAAAAAGGTTCAAGGATAATAACTTCATTTTTTGTAACAAATCCATCATTATCCTCCATTTCCTTAATTTGATATATAGATATTTTTTTATTATAAACCCCTGCATTTATCATAAATTATTCCTCGTATGCATATCAAGTATTGTTTTTACCGTGTTGTTTATGTTTTTTCCATCAATATACATACATCTATTGTCGTACATATCTTGACATAGTACATAAACAACAATGACAAAGTCCGAATATGTATCGAGTGTTTCTGCTTCTTCATCTTCGGACTTTTGTGGTATTCCTGTATAATTTTCAATATAATTTTTAGCAATATTTAAAAATAGTTCAATATTTTTGTTATCTTCTTCGCTAATCTCTGTTAATCTTAAATAATTAGCTATATTTTCAACAGTAATTTCACTTACTTTCATTACATTCCTCCTTGCTAGGAAGTTTATTTACTAGCTGTTGGGTCAGTTGTTCCAGTTACAGCAACAGCTATTTTTTGTGTATTTTCAACTTTAGCATCTAATTCAGAATATCCAACAACTCCTATTGCATGTTGTGTTGCAAATTTTTCCAATAATATTTGTATTTCCATTGATTCTGTTTCCTTTATAGCAAGTCCTGAAAAATCACCATAGAATATTACTGGCTTTGATGCTGTTCCTAATTTTCCTGCTTTTTCAGAACAGTATACTGGTTTATTTAATAATTCATAATCCCACTTTTCATTAAATGCTCTATTTAAAAGATAATTTCCATCATTGTCTTTCAATTTTCTTATTGCTTTTCTTGTTTCTCTGTTCATTATCCAATAAGCTTTTGTTTGAAATGTATCAGGAATCGCTTCTTGTATATCTATTAATTCATCTGATGTTATAGAAGATTTTGCTGCTAATGTAACTTTCATATTTGTTGAATCATAAGAACCAGCAATTCCTGAAATTTTGCTAGAAGTTCCATTCAACATTTCTCCTTCATAGAATAATTTAAATTTTTCAGCCATTTTATTTACAACATACTCTGTTAAATTGAAATCATTGTTATTTAATAATGATTTTGATATCTTTGTTAATGCTCCAATTAAAAATCCTGTTAATTCTACTGTTGCAAATTTTCCTGAGTGTGAAACTAAATCATCGAACTCAGTAGCATAAGCAACTGTTACATCATCTGTTGTATCGTCATATTTTGGAATAGCTAAAGTTCCTTTTGCATCATATTTAGTTGCACTTGCATAAAGCGGAGATATCTCAATTACTTTATCAATAATTTTCTTTGCTATTGTTTTTGGTATTATTGAGCCATTATCACCTTTTGTCAATTGTGTTTCAGCATTTTGTGGAACACCATTTACATAGTTTCTTATAAATGTTGCGAATGCTTTTACATCTTTTTCTTCTTGTGTTAATTCCTTTTCTCCCTCTCTTTTTGTGCATTCCATTTCATTGATTTTCTTGTTTCTTTCTAATGTAGCATCAATATTTTTTATTTCTTTTTCTACATCATCAAAATTCTTAATTTCATCCTCATTCATAGCTCTGTTTTCAATTTTAGCTTTGTTCAATATTTCCTCCATTTTTGCTTGTAAATCATTTCTTTTTTCAATTAATTCTTTTTCGTTCATATTTTTACCTTCCTTTTCTTAAATTTTTATAAAATAAAAAAACAACTAAATTAATAGTTGCTTTCTTTATTTTTTAATATTAAATAATCTTTTTTCAAAATCAGAATAATCCAATTTTGGCTCTTCTTTCTTTAGCATATTTTTCAAACTTGCCGGTACATTTTTATAATTTTTAAACAAACTAGAAGCACATGCTGCAACTTGTTTTTGTTCTTTTATTAGATTTACTGTAAATGTATCATCTACTTCCTTTGCTCCCAACCAACTTTCTGCATTTATCAACTCTTTTATTTTATCCTCATTAACTTTTGATTTTTTCATATAAAGAGGTATCATTGTACTATTTTCTATTGTATTTAAAACATCTATACATTTTTGGAAATCTAATGCATTACCATAACAAATATTGATTGGTTTGTGTATCATTACAACTGAATTTTCATAAATATTTACATCGTCACCCATCATTAGTATAAATGTACCTGCACTAGCACATAAGCCATCCACGTATGTATGAATTTTAGTTCCAGAATCTTTTAATCTTTGTAACATACTGCATATTGTAGTTGCAACAAATACTTCTCCACCTGGTGTATTCATAAATATGTTTAAGTCTGATATATTTCCTAAATTATCAAGTTCTTCTTTGAAACTTTGTAACCCTACTAAATTATTATCCTTTTCACCTGTCCACCAATCTATGTCATCTGTTACTATTTCTCCATATATGTAGAGGTCAGCACTTGTGTTTGGTATTATATTTTTTATTTCATAAAACTTATTCTTCAATTTGCTCACCTCCCTCCGCTTCTTCGCCATTTTGTTGTTTATTTTCCTTGTTGTTTTCATCTATCTGTTTGTCATTCTTGTTTACTTCACCCATTTTAACTGTTTTGTTAGTGTTTGGTGTATAAATTTGTTTTGTTTTTGGGTCAAATAATACACTTCCTAAGCTTAAATTTACTAAATCTAAACCTTCAAGTGCGTCATCGCCTTCTAAATATCGAACTTCATTTATTGTTTTAAATCCAGATTCTATTGCAGTTTTATATGCCTCATATCTTTCTTTTATAGTACATCTGATTAATTCTGTATAGTCTGGTGCAAAATAATAAGACTTCTTTTCTTTTTCAAGTAAGAAGTCTCGATTTAAGGCAGTACAAAATGCTGTTGCGATTGGCATAATTGCATTTTTTAAGAAATCCTCATTTGTTTTTCCTATGTGAAATATTTCTTTTACTTCTTCACTAAAAGTTTTATTTTTTTCATTTAACTGATTTTCAACAGATGTATTTGAAGCATCTTGAAACTCCATTCCCTCGTTTAAAATAACGCAACTTGAATTTCCGTTGTAATAATTATTCCACGCTTCTTTTAGTGATTTCATACCTTCTTTGTCTAATCTAGTTTTAGATTTTAAAAAGCCTTTTTTGTTTCCATTTGTATTCATTAAATCAAGTTCATATAAAATTCTTTTGTATGCAGTTTGTAGACTTTTATTAATTTCATTAATATATCCTATTCCATATGCTCCATTTTTTGTGTTTCTTAATAATTTTATAAAATTGTATGGCCTATATTCTTTCCCATCTACTAATATATTATAATTTTTATATATAGCATCTGTATTTCTATTGAATAAAACTTTCTTTTCCTCCACATAGTTTAATCCGATAAACTCATTACCTCTTTTATTGATATAAGCATATCCGCCTTTACCCAAAAGATAGTCTTCAGCAATTGCTTTTTTAAATTGAAATCCATCTAATGTATCTTTAGTATCCAAATTTATAATGTTTACCCTGTCATCATCTACTTCTGATGTCTGTTTTTTTCCGTCTTTGTTTGTCTTTTTGTAAAGTCTAAATGGTATCATTGCAAACGAATCGCAAATTAACCCTACTGCACTTGAAACGGAAGGAATTGTTAACGCTTTTTCTCTATCAATTTCTTGTCCGGCTATTACAGCTTTTAATAAAGGATCTTCTATAATTTCTTGTCCTTCTTCGATTAATTGTCTATATGTTTTATTAAATACTTTCTTTTTAACCTTTTCTACTACATTCACATTTTTCACCTCCTAAAAACTTTGACATACAAAATTGTCTTCATTTAATATTTTTTGTTGTAATAAATAAGTCGCTATAATTGTACTTACAACCATATCGACTTTTCCACTAGATTTTTTCTTATTAACATATTTATTTAAGTTAGTATCTTCTGTACATTTTGCATTTTGAAAATTTATTTCATATAATCTGTCACCATCATAACTAAATTTTCTTTGCAATATACTTTCTTGTAAAAATTTTGTTGGTGGATGTAGAACACTTGAATGTTGTTTTACTTCAACTGTCTCATATCCTGACTCTTGAAGTTTATTTGCTGTAGAAATACAATTATATCTATCGTAACCTATCTGTACGATATGAACACCATATTCTTTTTCTAAATTCATAATAAATCTTTCAACAAAACTATATGATATAATTTCCTCTCCGCAAGCAAAACAACTTCCATCTTCTATAAATCTTCTATAGTCAGTTCTTTCTCTTCGATTTTTTTCTTCAATTCTTCCAGCAGGAATAAAAGCCCATGATTTTGCAAATATCATGTCATCTTCTATTGTTACCATTGAAACTGATGTATTATCATTTGTCATTGCTAAGTCTAATCCTACATATACATCTTTTCCGTTCCAATCAAATACTCCTCTTGTGTTTTTACATAATCTTAATTTATCTAAAGTTATAAACTCTTCACCAGAATTTGACGGCATGAAATAATTCATATGTTTTGTTAAAAACTCAACTCTTTCATCTGGCTTTGCTAGTGCTTTTTTTCTACTGTCTCGAATTTCGTTATAATTTTCTTCAACTCTTAACGGATTTGCCATTTGCAATCCAATGTCATCCCATAAATGTTCTTCTGTTGCATAATATACTAATGCAAATAATCTTTCATCTGTTTCAAGCCCCTTATATATTTTTTTTAAATAATCAAGTTCTCCTAGCATTATTGATTTATCCTCTGCATATGCTGATGTCAATCTAAACATTAATGGATTTCTTATATTTAATTGACCAGATTTCATTGCTTCAACATTTGAATTATCTTTCATTGCTCCAAATTCATCTGCAATAAAAGCACTTGGTTTTATTGAGTTATTCCTATTTGCTTCTGCTGTTCTTGGCTGATAAAAACTATGTGTTAATGTACACTCTAATCTTCCACTCAATGTTTTGGGAATGTTAAAGTATTGACCAACAGATGGACTTACATTTAAAATTTGTGATATTGCTTTTTTTACTTCACCTGCTAAATCTCTGTCTAGACATATTGAATAAAACTCTGAATAATTATCTTCAGTCAACATTAATATTATAAATATTAGTGCTGCCAGAAAAGTTTTTGTATTTTTTCTTGGTATAAATAAGTCAACTTCTCTGTATCTATACTTCTTAGCATCAGTCTTATATCTCCACCCAAAAATATTAGCAATAAAAAAAGCTTGGAAATTTTCCAAACCTTCGTATATACTTTTGCCAACAATATGTAATCCTGTTGCAAAATTTAATAATTTTAAAATACCTTCGATTATCCCAATTTGTTTTGTATCAAAATAATAAGGATAATAGTCATTATTTTGTTTTTCTAAATCTTCTAAAAACCATTTGCACTGCATTTTAACTTCAAATGTTGTTATTTCTTTTCCACTTATGCAATCTTGAGCATATTCTTTTGCTTTTTCTAATAACATTACGCTTCACCTCTTAATACTTTCAAAAGTGGATTATCTGTCTCTTTGTCTTCCTTTTTCGGTACGCATCTTAATGCAGATGCTATTGTCATAACATTTTCTTTTTCAATATCTAATAGCATTTTTCTTTTTGCTTGAATTTGTTTATCTATAGTTGACATTGAACTCATCATTTTGGCTAGTGATTTAGCGTATTCCAATTTATAATCTATTAATTCATCTATATTTTCTCTATCTTTTAGTTCTGCAATTAATTCTTTTTCTTCTTCTCTTAATTTAGATATCAAATTATAGCATTCTTCTCTTCTTTCTTCTAAATCAAAACACTCTGCTTGGAGTAAACAATATCTATTTATAACAGCTTCATAAATTGCGTCATTTTTATCTATATTTTTTAATATTTTTTGTACTCTTTTAAATTCTTTATGAGCGACTTTATTTTGTCTCACTTCTTTTCTTTCTTTAAGTTCTATATCTGTACTTAATGATTTCTCTCCTTCTTCTCTCATCTTAAGTTCAGCTTTTGTTCTATGTGACTTTTTTTCAGATGTTAATACTTTAAATGGTTTTGTTGGCGTTGGCATATTGTTCATCTCCTTTCTTGTATTATTGTTTTATGTTGATGTGGGAATTTTTTTTAAGCGAATGTATGCAGTCGGTGTAAGAATTTATTTTTATTTTTTACCTTTGATGGTAGGGGGGATTGTTTATCCACTTGGATGTAGCCCTAGTTCAATTGGTGGGCAATTACTTCTTTTCATTTTATTTTTAGCAAATCTTTTGTTAAGTGTATGTGTGCAGTACTCCTCTTTGCAATTACTTTTACTGCATTCATAGTTATTATCTTTATCACATTCGTAAGCTATTCTTATATCTCCATTTTCATATTCATATATTTCTGCTTTATATATTCCAATAATTCTATTCATATTTCTTACCTTCCTGCTCATCTATTATTCTTTGTACCTCTTCTCGTGGTATCTCTCCACTCTCACACATCTCATGATGATAACTACATACTGTTATTAGGTTGTCGTTGTCTAATCTTCTGTTATAGTCTTCGTTTATTGGTATATTATGATGCACACTCAATTCTTCTGTATTGTATTTAGTTACTGTATTATATAATTCTCTAATGCATATCTGACATAGATATAAGTCTCGCCTCTTTATCTCTTCTCTCTTTCTTTGCCAAATACTTGTCCATCTAAACTTATCCGCTTCTGTTATAGCTCTATTCTTTTTAGGTTTAGAACTACATATGTATTTACTATCATGTATCTTTCCACAATAACTACAGCTCTTTAACATTATTTTTTATTGCCTCCCATGTAATATAGTATTATTATAGTTATACATATTATCAATGTTATAATTATTGCTTGCATTTATATCACATCCTTTTACGCAAAATAAAAAAGCACCTTCTATAGTGCTTCCTTATAAAATATTTATTATTGTCTTAATGGTGCTCCCGAATTATCTTTATAACCACCTGATGCTATTCTAATTAAATCTAATATTGTTCCCAACATAAACCAATTTATTGTACATAGTTTTATAATTCCTTTTCCATAATTTCCTAGATAAAAATCATGTATTCCTCCTATGCCAACAAATCCTATGCAACATAATAACATTGCTGTTTTCTTATTTTTGTCACTTGTTATAGTTGTATAATTAGCCATATATATCATCTCCTTTTTTTATTTGATAACTATATATTAGCACACTTTGATTTATTTGTTTGTCGAATTTTGTCGAAAGCACTTTTATTTTTTATATTTTTGTAATATTTTAATTATTTTAGAAATTTGTTTTTTCTGTATTCTTTTATTTTTTGTTCTTTTATATATTTTATAAAATTTATCTATTTTTTCAATAAATGTTCTTAATTTTAACCATAGTTTTACAAAATAATCTTTTATATTTTCATATATTTGCACAATTTTCTCTATTACTGGTTTAACCGCTTCTATTATCTGTCTTTTTATATTTTTTATTTGTTCTTCTGTTATTGTATCTTCCACTTCTATCACCTCTATATCTAAAACAATAATCATAATATCTGCATTGCTCACATTTTCTTTTCATGCAATTTGCATAGTTAATCTTGTTGCTCATAATAAACACACTTTGTACATACTGTATCATTGTTTTTGAATATTCTTATTTCACAATCAAACTTGTCTTTATTTTTGCATTTTGAACAATGCTCTTTTTTATACTTTTCTATTCTTTCTTGATTAGTCATATGTACATCTCCTTTTATTTTATTTTTTGACATATTTCGACAATATTTTCGCTTTTAATTTGCTATAATCTTCTTTGAGCCTGAACATCAATTTTACAAAGAAAAGAGGTGTTGTTTTATGACTTCAAAAGAAGATATTGCTTTACAATTAACTAAAACTATTATTGAAAATTCCAACTTAGCAAAAATGCCAGATCCTGCTCATTTGACTTACGATATATACAATGAAATTTATAACAACATTGAAACATATCGTCAATAAATAATCTCGGCTATATCACACATAGCTTTAACATTACATACAATTTGTTCAGGCTCATTATTAAAATCCTTTTCTTGATTTATTTTCTTTTCTAAAATGTCATTTAGTCTATTTAATCTTTTCATTTCATCTAATAAATAATCTTCTATTTTCATATCTTTTCCTCTTTTCTTTTATTTATAAACTCTATGCAATGATATATCGGTTTGTATAAGTAGCTATCTTATACCTTTGGATTCTGGTCTATATCACAGCTCAACCTTTAGCTTACGAGCCGAATCTCTTGGAAGACTACACACTTTTCTTCCCTGTGACGGAATTAGTGTTTCAACCTTATGCTCCCACTATTAAGTTTTATATATCACTGCATACAATTTATAAATATTAATTAGAACTCGCTAGGAAAGTTCTGTAAAAGTTTATATAAAAAATAAAATAAAAGGTGCTTTCCAATGAACAATTTAAAAATATATATTAATTACCTAGCATATTAATAGCATAATAAAAGAGCCTATCTTGTTTGATAAGCTCTCGACATTTTTTTACTTATTTTTTTATTTTATTATTGATATATTTTCTAACTCATAGTATAATATTTTTGTCTTCTACATATTCTTTCTTTTTTATATCTTCGGAAAGGAGGACATATGAAAAATTTATTACGTATCATCGCTTTAATCGTAGTATATTTAATCGTTAAATTATTCGACTAAAGCAAAAGACTAGAGCTGCAACTCTAGTCTTTTTTATCTTCTTTTTTATTACGTATCATCTTTCATATGAAAGGAGGTATAATAAATGATAATAGATACTCGAATATGTTTTCTATTATTTTTATTAACCTTGACACTTTTTTGTGTCACTGATATTATACTAGAATTTTGAAAGCCTGTCAAGTCTTTAGTTTGCAGTTTTATTACATTTTTATTACAATTTTATTACAATTATACCATTTTTAGTTAAATTTACAAATTTAAAAAGAATAGACATTTAAAACATCTATTCTTAAAAAGTGGTTTCCTTGGATTTGCCTTTCGGCTTTTTTACTATTGCTATTATACTATATATATTTGTATAATACTATGTACTATACTACGAACTTTTTATGAACTCTTATATATTTATCATTTTTTGAGTTGCTTTATCTATTATTTTTTGTATGTATCTTGGTGTGCAAGTTCTTTGATACATATCATAATATAATGTTCTGCTAATATTCTCTGCTGTTCTTCCATCTATGTAATATGCAACTAATAATTCTCTTTCTTTATATTTAAGCCCTATTAGTCTATCTTCAACCGCTTCTACTTTTTCTCTTAGTTTTCTGACTTCTTCTTCTAATTCTTCTATTTTGTTTTCTAGTTCAATTCTTTTTGTATCATTTTCTTCTACTTTTCTTGATACTTTGTCACTTATTTGATTTTTACTATGTATATCTTGATTATCTCCATAAGAAGATGTCATATTCGTGTCAGAATCGACATATTTCAATTTTATTCTTGAGTTCTTTAATTCTTTAAGTTTAATATTTAATCTTGCTTTATTTTCTTTATATTCTTTTAATAATACTATTAAGTCTTCTCGTGTCATTAGTGTACCTCCTCGTTAAACAAATAATATATTTTATAATGTTGTCGTACTGTACTATTTTTCTTTAATGCCCTTCCCAGCTCTCTTGCTGTTAAATTTAAAAATCTTACTATCTCTTGCAAAGTTCCAACTCTCATACATTGCTCGTTATTCTTTGTATCGTATATTCCATATATGTTCATTTGTGCCTCCTTTTTATATCTTCTCTTATTAATTCATCTTTAAAATCATCTAAGATTTTATATGCTTCATTCAATTGCTGTTGATTATATTTTCTCTTGTCTAAATTTATAAAGTCTATATCTTCTAATTTGTTCATTGTGTCTATTACTATGTTGTATATGTGATTTATTGTCATTTGTATTTCATCTCCTAATCTTTGAAAAACATTATTGCTATTGCTATACAAATTGCACAAGCCCCTATTCCAATTCCACCAAAAAATAT
>ENA-OOWV01001053-OOWV01001053.1-human-gut-metagenome-genome-assembly--contig:-NODE-1053-length-19292-cov-11.181837_pt1 | contig 19292 bp, 19 predicted proteins | sample MGYA00241584_ERZ501337 | MGnify/ENA primary metagenome ERZ501337 (study PRJEB25962, sample SAMEA2042744) | human gut metagenome | biome: human gut; feature: human-associated habitat; material: faeces... | reverse complement strand
CATAGAAGACCAATATAGGTTTTATTTAATTTACAGAAAAAGTTTCACACACTCGATTTTACCGCCGAATTTAAAAGATGTCATATCAATGCTATCGCGCATATATTTGTCATTTAGTACAACCATATTGTCTGCAATACATAAGGTTCTTCGATATGGAACAAGTGTGCAAAGCATTTCAATTATGTCCTTTGTATCATCATAGCCTTTATCAGATTCTGCACATTTACTTTTGGCAAGATTAGTATAAATTTTCTTGATTTCATTAGAATTAGCGCCTTCCTGCTCTAATTCAATATCTTGTTGTATTTTAAGCAAGGCTTGTATTTTGTCGCGGTCGTTTTTTTTCATAAAATCCCAAAATTTTTGTCGTTAAAAATCTTTTTATAATAGTCTAAATCCATAATATAAAATTCGTCATTGATTTCTATGAAGTCACCAATATTGTGATTTGATAAATGTTCGTTCTTGTTTAAATAATTCATGAGTTGATCGAATGCGTTGTCATGTAAAAGCTTAGTCTGTACATCGCTAATAAGTTCAGTGTTAGAGGTCTCTTTTAAATGGCGATATGTAAAATCCATTTTGCCTTCAATGCCTTTTCCAAATACTTTTAAATCTGCATCTGCTCCTAAGTCAGATGTATATTAAGATTGCTTATCAGTTGCTTGACTAGATTGAGTCTCTGTTTCTTGTGTTTGCACTAAGCCATCATATATTTGTGCAATATATGAATTAAGTGTATCAGTATCTAAATATATAAATCTTCTCATAATAATAAATCCTTTCCTATGATTATGGTTGAACTACTCTTTCTTCGGTTTCCTTTTCCTCTTCACATAAGAGAAATCCGGAAACAAGTCTTTTAACAATTCAGCAGTTTCTTCTACATCGTCATATTCATCCATATTTTGAACAAGTAGCTGGTCGTCATTATCAAGATTCAACGAAACAGTATACTCTTTATGGGGGTCTGTTGGGTTCATTGGGTACTTTACCTCTTTGAGATAATATTCCGTTTCTGATATTTCTTCATCATCTAGCTTGTCTCGTAAACGTGCCCAATACTCAACCATCTTTCGGAAGTTATTAAGGTCTTCCTGTGGACGGGGACCAGCACTTGGAAGCCGCTCTTCAAATTTGAAGCATATTTCTCCATCTTTCATAGTAGGTCGTAGTCCGTATGCCCATTCAATGTCAAATAGTACATGAAGTGCACTGAATATATTGGCAACATCAGGATCAGATAATGCATAAAAACTGACACCTAGATTGTTTGCAATACTTAATAAAGTCGCTTCATCAGGATATCTGTTTCCGAGTTCATAGTTTCTAATAGTAGATTCATTTAATCCGCATTTCTCTGCTAATTCCTTTTGCGTCATGTCAGATGCAATTCTGAAATTTCGAATCAAATAGCCTACTCGGCTGGTGAATTTCTTGCCCATTTTTACTGCTCCTTATAAGGTTAATGAGGGTTGTAGCATGCACGACGACACGAGGTACAAAACATGCATCTGCATACATTATATCATCAACAGTGCAAAAGTGAAATGTTTTTTGCAAAAAGTATTGACAGTACAAAAGTGAACTGCTAATATAATACACATCACAACAGTTCAGAAATGAACTTAATAATAAAAACGAAAGAGAGGAGGAATTAGCTTATGGAGAACAAGAGATTTTTGACAGCGCAGGATGTCATGGAAATGTTGGGAGTTTCACTATCGTATTCCTATAAACTGATACGAAGGTTGAATGCAGAACTTGAGGCTGATGGATTCGTGACAATAAAAGGACGTGTCAGTACACAGTATTTTATGAAACGAATCTACGGGCTATCTACGGATAAGGAGGTGGGATAGATGGCAGTTATCAAGAATCATAAGACCGGAATGTGGGAGGTGAGAACCTATTATAAGGATTTGACCGGAGCAAGGAAACAAAAAAACAAGAGGGACTTTGACAAGAAGAGCGAAGCCCTTGAATGGGAGTGGAATTTCAAACTGAAAGAGAACCAGAGTATCAGTATGAGCTTCAAAAGTTTTGTGGATTATAAAATGTCAAGACCGAATGTACAAAAAATATTATATAAAAATGTACAATTAGTCTGTTTGTCTTAAATGATCTTTTAGTCTATATGATTTTCCTGATATGGGAACTACATGTGCATGATGTAATATTCTATCCATGATTGCATTTGCAACTACTGCATCATAAAATACTCCATCCCATTTATTAAAATTCATATTTGTGGTAAGTATTGTGCTTTTCTTTTCATAACGCATATCTATAAGCTGAAAGAATAGGTTTGAATCTTCTTTATTAATTGGCAGATACCCTAATTCATCTATGATAAGAAGACGATATTTACTAAAGTGTTTTAATCTTGCATCCAGGCGGTTTTCCAACTGTGCACGCTTTAATTGCTGCAATAAATCATTACATTTGATAAAGTATGTGCTTGCATGTTTTTTTGCAGCTGCAATACCTATAGATGTTGCAAGATGTGTTTTTCCAACGCCGCTGGGTCCTAAAAACACGATATTTTCATTCTTTTCCAGGAAACCAAGACTTGCAAGTTCCCTCATTTCCTGTTCATTTACACTTGGCTGAAATTCAAAATCATAATCCTTTAGTTCTTTTACAAAAGGAAATGCTGCAGCCTTTATCATAGATCTGGATGCATTCTGTTCTTTAAAATCAACTTCATAACTGCTCAGTTTTAATAAGCCTTCTGTAAACTATAATCCGTTTGTTGTCACAAAATCCCTTATTTCATCAAGATGTAGTTTCATCTGGGTTAATTTCAGCAGCTCCAGATTAGCAGTCAGCTGATTGTATGTACTATTACTCATAATCATAAACCTTTCCTATAATTTCTAGATTTTCTTTTGCCCTGTCCATTATATGCTCATCCCTGAAAATATGCGATTTTCTTGCAATTGCAGCATAATGCTCAGAAATATAATTCAATTTTTTTGAACTTAACTGATGAATGGTTATGAATTCTGTGTTATAATACACATGTATATAACCATCATATACTTGTAATGAGACAATCTTATCAATGTACTCTGGTGGTACAGAGTATTGACAGCCTTTGTAATTAAACATGCTTGAGTGATTGACTTTTACAGTATTTGTGGTGATTTGGTAAGGCTTTCTTATATTATCAGCGGGCAGGCTGTTTAAGAAGGCCTTTTCTTTGTTATAATACATCAGAGGAATTCTTCCTGTTCCCTGGTTTACCTGTGTATTGACACGATTATTTATTCTTGTCACTAATTCGACTAATTCAATGTAATTCAATTTTCCATTATAAGCTCTTATTTCATCCAGTATTTTCATAGGTGCCTCAACTTTGGATTTAGTATGCGGATGTCCGGCAATACAAGGCTGTACTTTAAAACCATAATCATCAGCGAACTGCTGGAATTTATTATTAACTTTACCGGCATAATATTCTGTTCTGGCTTCATCCATAACAGTCTTCATATTATCTGTAACTATTTCATCAGGAACACCACCAAGTGTTTCAAATGCATCATCAAGAAACGAAAAGAGTATATCCTGTGTTTTAGAAAGTGAAACCCTGTATACTCTGAATCTTGAATACGAAAGCAACAGGACAAAAATATTCACTTCTATAGTTTCACCTGAAGAAAGAATAAACGGAATAGATTCTTTCCAATCAAGCTGAGCCTGTTTACCCATAGGTGTTTCATATCTGACAGTAACCTTATTGGTATTTGATGGTCTGCTTTTTCTGAAATATGAATCGAATTCAGGATATTTCCTGAGATAATGGCAGAAGTTACAATAAACACCTTTAAAGCCATGATTATCAACCAGATACTGCCATAATACTTTTCTGTAGTAGAATACCTGCTGATTTTTATCTGATAACAACTCTGTAATAGTGTCATAAAAAGGTGTAATACGTCATCACAGTTTCTTGTTTCTGATTTTGTATATCCATTTATATATTTATCAACAGTCCGCCTATCTACCTCCAATTCCCTAGCTATTTGACTCTTATTAATCTTCAATGTGCCATCCTCCAAAAATGGTTTTAACTTGTACAGGTCGTTGACACTTTCTATTCTTATATCTGTTATGATTTGATTTATTAATATCATTATGAGTTCCTCCTTGCAACTCATATATCATAACATTTGTACATTCTTATTTAATATTTATTGTACATAATTAAGTATAACTTTATAGATCATAAGAATCATCGAAGTTATGAGCTTTAGCATAGGACTTAAGCTGTTTAATAATGCGGTTAGCATATTTGGGATTGTTTTCAGTCACATATGCTTCAATTCCTGAAGTATCAAACAAAAGCATAGAGGCGAGATTACCATCAATGTCCTGGCAGATTGGTTCCGTGATATCTACGAGATTATCAAAAACTGATTGTAAGTCCATTAAAAAATCCTGTTTAAAACGAGTGATTTTTGAAGCGTCAGGAACTTTAGTAAAGCCGCAGAATTCCCTCAGGTGTCTGGAATAGTGAAGGAAGATTAACAGGAGCGAATCTGTTGGAATAGAAAAGAGGCGTTGAATAATCAAAGCCCAAAGCATTGCATTCAAAGGATATTTACGATTTCTGCCAGTGGATGCGTAGTAATGCCTGTAAAAAGAAGTCGGAATAATTTTATCAAGGTCAATGTGATTTTCGAGCAGAGTAAGGAACTGAGGTTTGTCAGATTCATAAATATCTTTACAATCTTCAAAAATATCTGCTAAAGAGAGTTGTTTTTGTGGTATCATAGACATGTCTCCTTTCGGGGCGTGGTTAATTGGTTTTTAGCAACTCCATTATATCACAAAACGAGAGGAGATTTTTGATTTTAGTAGCAAAAAAATGCCGTATTTATGCGGCTTGTGGCGTTTTGCAAACGCCTAACATTAGAAAACTATGAAAGGGGAAAAACGTATGGCAGATGGAAAGAGAAGATACAAGTCTGACAGGAAAGATTATAAGGTATCTGTGAAGCTGTCAGAGAAAGATATGGATATTCTAAAAGCAGCACTTAAACGAACAGGAATGACAGCAAGTGCATATATAAGAGAATTGATCTGGACAGGCGGCAACATTGATACAAGTTATACAGAGGACAGGGCAAGAGTAATCCGTGTTATTGCCGGTATTGCAAATAATATTAATCAGGCAGTAAAGCTTGGCAATTCACAGGGAAGATTGTATTACAGCGATATTGATAAATTGCAGAACAGTCTGGATGATATAAAGAAAACATTCGGGGAGGTGCTGGAAGTATGGCGATTACAAAGATCTTAAATATACAGGAGTCAGAGGGCAGAAATCCAGCATCGCACCTGAAGAATGCTTTGGAATATATCCAGAATCCGGATAAGACAGAAGAATGTATACTGGTGGGCGGTATTAACTGCCTGCTAGATACAGCATTTGAGCAGATGGAAGAGACAAAGAATATATTTCATAAGACAGGTAAAAGGCAGGGCTATCATGTGATCATATCGTTTTCGCCGGAGGAAAAAGTAACAGCAGAGCAGGCAATGTATGTCCTCGAGCATTTCGCAAAGGATGTGCTTGGTGATGATTATGAGGCGGTGTATGCAGTCCATACTGATAGGGAACATATGCATGGGCATCTGATCTGGAACAGTGTCAGCATGACAACTGGCAAGAAATACAATTCACCGAAAGGCAACTGGAAGAATCATCTTCAGCCTATTACAAATAAATATTGTGATGAACTTGGACTTCCCATTATGCCGGCAGAGTACAGCAGGAATCCCAAAAATATCAGCAGGGGCAAGTGGGAAAAGGAAATGTCAATGAAAGGGATAATTCTAAGGGATGCCAAGATGTGTGCATATGCAGCCGGGAATGTGGAGCATTTTAAATATCTGATGAAAAGACTTGGATATGTATTTAAGAAAGACGCATGGATGGAGGTGCAGGCACCGGGATTTCGGTATTATCATAAACTGGCAAAGCTGGACGAGATGTTTTCAGAAAATATGTTACGGCATTATGTGGATATGCCCTGGATGGCAAAGCCTTACTTTTATTCGTCGGATATCAGGGGACTACACAGGGCGAAGCTGTCACCATTCCAGAAGAAGTTTTATGCAAAGCTATACAGATTAAGGGTTGTAGAACAGAAGCGTTTTGTAGTTGGTGGAGCAAAGTATGCAGAGGATTTGAAGAGGTTTCATCAGTTACAGGACGAATATCTGCTACTTGTAAATAATGACATCAAAAGTGTTGTGGATCTTGTGGATTTCATAAGTGAGCAGGAAGAAAAGATCAAGCAGATTGAGGACAGACAGAAAGAGATATACAGAGAAAGCTCTGGTCGGAAACGCAGTATAAAGAATGAAGAGCAGTACCGGGAATATCAGATATGGCATGTGGAAGTGCAGGAAGAACTGGACGAACTGAAGCAGGAGAAAAGGGAAATTAAGAGGCAGATAAAGCTTGCTGATGGCATTGTGAAAGAAGATTTGTATACGGCATATTATGCGGTGTCTGGGAAAGAAGAAATCGTTGCAGACAGGGATGTTGAGATACCGGGGATGGAAACGGAGGTTGTGTCAGAGAAAGATGTGGCTGTTGAGCCGGAGACGAATGTTGAGGTAGTGAATCCAGACAATAATCAGAACGATACGTCTGTAATGCCAGATATTCGTAATGTGTCTGATGTAAATACGGCAAGAATGGATGAAGATATTACTGATGTAACAGGTAAAAGTGAATTTATTGAATCTGAAGAAAAAGTGTCTGTGGACAAAGCTGGCTGGATTGTTAGGAGAATATCAGAGCTTGGTGGTTATGAGAATGTCAGTGATTCTGTTAAGGCTGATATATTCGGATTTGATATTGTTGATGTAAGTGGAAGTATAAGATTGTTCTCGGATGTGATGAAAAGGTTGGGGATAAAACTGAATGGAGATGAACTTTATGAGGAGTTCCAGAGAATTTATGATGAGAGTGTTGGCAGAGATACTGATAAAGAAAAGGCAGAAGATAAGATGTGGAATATTGGCAGAGGAAAATGATTCTTCTGCTATACATAAAATAATATAGGTGGTATTTTGTAGGGATTGCCGCAAAAACAATTTTACGAAAATGAAAGAAGCAATTGCGGATTTGACTAACAGGAACGCGAAAATATATTCAAATGAATATATACAAACATGCGTTTGCATGGTATAATAAAATTTAATATAAGAAAAATTAAAAGATAATACAAATGGAGGCAGAAAATGCAGAAGATAAGTTACAAAAAACTTTGGAAACTGTTAATTGATAAAGATATGTTAAAAAAGGATTTGGCACAAAAAGCTCAAATTAGTCCAACGTCTATAGCTAAATTGTCCAAGAATGAAAATGTAAATACAGAAATTCTGCAAAAGATATGTAATGCACTTGAATGTGATGTTTGTGACATTATGGAGATGGTTGAGAGTAATTCAAATACAGAAGGAGAGAACTAACATAATGATTAGATTAGCGACAGTTTTTAGTGGTATAGGTGCAATAGAACATGCATTACAGAGAATGCAGATAAAAAATGAGATAATTTTTGCTTGTGATAATGGTGATGTGTCAATTCTTACGAAGAAAATAGACATGAATATAGATGAAATAGGAAATGAGTTAAAAGCTTTATCGAAGATTATTAAAAAGATACAATTTAATGATGAAGTCGAGGATTTGTATAAAAATCAGTTGGATGGCATGTTAGCAGAAGCACTAAATGAATATGAAATTGTTTTAAGTAAGATTGATTCGTTTCCAAAACAAGATTCGAAGTTGATAGAAAAAATTTTAAAAAATGTTATTTCCATGAAGGGAGTAAAAGCTTCAAGAGTAAAAGAATATAAAAAGTTTTTAGCTGAACTTGGACATGGATCTGAGCAGCAGGCAAAACTTAGAGAATTGCAGGTTATACTTGAGGTTTCTAATGACTATAAAAAAGATAATTCACTTGAGGATCTTGGAAAAGATATTGAATTTGAGAGTGGCGATGATATTGATTGGAGAAGCATTTCAGAGTTGGTATATTCAGCTTACGAAAAATTAGAAGCCCTAGATGGAAAGAAGATAATTCGTAAGGTACAGGATTTATCGCAGAGAGCAAGTCAGCTGCACGAGAAAATTAATTATATGGATGTCCAAAAGAAGCTTGTAGCCATGGGTGATGACTGGACTGCCCGAAAGAAATATGTAGATTCTCTTTATGAAGGAATGGAAAAGAGAAATAAGGTAAAAGCATCATATATGGAAAATTATAATATTAAAGATGAGCAGTTCCATTGGAACGTTGCCTTCCTGGATGGCAAGCAATATGCTGGTCAGGTGGATCTCTTTGTTGGTGGAAGTCCTTGTCAATCATTCTCTTTGGTAGGTAAACAGCGTGGCTTGGATGATACAAGAGGAACACTTTTTTATGAGTATGCCAGACTGATTGATGAAATAAAACCGAAGATTTTTATTTATGAAAATGTAAAAGCTGTTACCACACATGATGGAGGAAAAACATGGGAGAAAATGCAACAGGTTTTTTCAGAATTGGGCTATAAATTTACATGGTCAATTTTGAATTCAAAGAATTATGGTATTCCGCAGAATAGAGAACGATTATTTGTTGTAGGATTTCGCGGGGATTTGGAACTGGTAAAAGAATTTAGTTTTCCAAATCCAATTCCGTTAAGGAAAAAAATGAAGGACTTTCTTATGAATAATGCTCCTGGAGGATATTTTCTCCCGAAGAAAGGAGTGGAATTTGTAACAAAAGAAAAAAATCTTTCAAAACGATTTACGCAAATTGATGGTGAAGTACAACTATGTCAGAAGAAGAATCAACAGTTTAATTGGCATGGGGATTTTGTTTTTCAGTCAGAAGAGGATGCGAAAGAGAAAGAGATACCAGAACTTGAAAAATATTTTTTGTCCGAAAAAGTAGTTAAATATGTAATGGCTACAGGAACAAAGAATTTTTATAGTAAACCAAAGACTGACTTAGATGTTGCGAGACCATTACTTACGACCATGCACAAAATGCATAGAGCTGGAGTAGATAATTATGTTACAACAGATGGAAGATTGAGAAAGCTTACACCAAGAGAGTGCTTACGTCTTATGGGATTCTCAGACAACTTTAAGATAGTAGTATCAGATACATCTATGTATCAGCAGGCAGGTAATTCGATAGTAGTTGATGTTTTGATTCATATTATGAACAAAGTTATTGAGAGTTGCCCATCTTTAGTCGAGGAGGAATAGAATTATGTCATTTACACCATTTGCTAGATATAGAAATTTTACATTGGCAAATCTTAAAGCTTTGCTTGAAGTTTATCCTGATATGGCAAGAAGTATTCCGTGGGATGAGGCAAAGGATTTTGCAGAGGCAAATTTAAAAGGTTATAAGAGGACCGCCTATCAACAGGCATGTCAGCTTGGTTTGGAGGATAGAACAAAAGATAGCTTTAGAATACACAACTATTTATATACATTTGATGATGAGAATCTTACAAAATATCTTGTATTTTGGTTTAAGACATATTTTGCACCAAATCCACATGTGAAGTCATCTGATGAGGCTTTTTTGCTTTATTGTCGTCTTTGCGAAGATATTTTGCAGAGCGAAAGCCATTCAGTGAATTTTGAAGATTTTGTAGAAAAGAATATCGGGGGAAAGAGTGATGATATTTTACTCAATGCAATAAAAGCATATGCTGCACCTGTGAAGTACAGAAAAGTTGGAAATTATGATAATTTATATATTTCTGAATCTGATATTAATGCTATTGAAGATGAATTAAGCTTTATTAAAGCGAACTTCCCTATCGGTGATCCAAAGTCTGAACACGATTTTTTTGAAAGATTCTCATATGCAAATTTCTGTAAGTTTTATGGCAAAAATGAAAATACGGAAGTCAAAGATGGTAAAGAAATTCGATTAGCAGATACTTCACGAGTGGAATTACATTTTGAACAAAGCAAGGAATGCGCACGTCAGCTTGTGGATTGTGTATATCGAATAGATAATTTTGAAAGATTTTCCAAAGTTCTGAAGAATAATGATAAAAATGTCAAGATTATTACAGATGATTTAGGCGGAAATTATCTTAGATATATGTTTGCTAAATCAACATCTGACTTGTATGAGAATACCAGTGGTGGAAAGACACGTGTGTTTTTGGATAAAGACTATGAAATTAATGTTGATGGCATGACAGAAAAATGTAGATTATCAACCGAGTGGGTAAGCTCTGAACTTGGAGATGGTACCGCAAGTGCAAATTATCTTCAAGCATTAATGAAGACCATAAATACATATTATTCTGATGTTTTGAAAATATACGAAGAATTTGGAAGATGGTACTTAGAGTATTTGAAACAAGACTTCAAATTGTCTGATTTGCCAGAGCGTTTTAAATCAAGATTTGCTCAGAGATATATTCAATCACTTTTGGCAAAACCATTTGTGATTTTAACTGGAAACAGTGGAACTGGTAAAACAAGAATTTCTAAGCAGTTTGCAGAATATCTTGAGGTTGACTTTGGAAATGATGAAAAAAACTGGTTACTGATTCCTGTCGGTGCAGATTGGACGGACAATACAAAGATACTTGGTTTTTACAATCCATTAGCAATTGATGGTAAAGGAGAGTATGAGAAGACTGCCATTTTGAAGTTGATTGAGAGAGCGAATCTTCCGGAAAATAAAAGTGTACCATTTTTTATTATACTGGATGAGATGAATTTAAGTCATGTAGAGAGATATTTTGCAGATTTTCTTAGTCATATGGAAACACCAGATTTGATATTTGTTTTGGATGGATATCCAGGTGTGCTTAGGTATCCTGAGAACTTGTTTGTGGTTGGAACAGTCAATATCGATGAAACCACATATATGTTTAGTCCAAAGGTACTGGATCGGGCTAATGTAATTGAATTTAAGCCGGAAGAAAATTCTGTATTAGATTTATTTGTTAATCCAGCAGATAATGAAAACATCAACCCTGCTAGTGATGGAACAGCAGAAGCATTTGAAAAAATGGCTGCGCTTATTAGAGCTGGAAAAAGTAATTTGGATGTAGATATGCTTGTCGAAATTCAAAGTGTTTTCAAGCGAATTTATGAGATTGTTGAAAAGAGTGGATACGAATTTGCATATAGAACTGTTCGTGAGATTCGACAATATTTATCAGCAGCTTATGAACTTACGGAAGATAAGGAAACTTTTGATCTTTATTCCATAATTGATGAGCAGCTTATTCAGAAGATTCTTCCTAAAATTCATGGGAATAATAAAGAAATTGGCGGACTGCTCGAAGAACTGGGAGCATTGTGTGTAGAGTATAATTTGCCATTAAGCAGAGAAAAGATTGAGAAGATGAAAGGAAAACTTGCACAGATCCAGTATGCAAGCTTTATATAAAATATGGTTGCAGCATTACGCTTCAGGGTGAATGGAGATTATGATGCGTACCTTTACCCTGTTGGAACATACAATAAAATAGACTGGGAAAATGAATTACCTTGCCAGTTAGGCACAGATTATTCGGTATACTTATCTAAATCAGAAGATAATATTGAGGCTATTGATATAGTAAATGGATTGGATGGAAAACCAATTTTACGACTTATTGAAACGAAGCAATATATTATCAAGCTGGATAATAAGAGCAAAGATTTCGTATCGTTACCGATTTTGCAGAATGAAAATAACAAGGCTCCGAAAATTTATGAAGACGAGAACTCTGTCACATTCCAGTATATAAATTATTTGGGAAGAACGAAGGCTTCATTTTCTGATTCCAATCAAAAAAGAACTCTTGTCTTTGAAGTAGTTCCTAATAAAATGGATTATGAAGATGATTATATTGAGCTTACAGAATCCATTGCAGAGCATTGTTCGGAATTGTTATTGGAGTATTCTGGATTAACATCGAATGTATTTAGCATATCGAATGAAGATTCAAGAACCTTGCTGGAACAATTTATCTTTTTACGGAGATTCTGTTTCAGTGAGAATCTCTTAGGACTGTTTGAAGCCATAAAGAGAAATCCCGATCGTATATTGATAGAAGATTCGGAATTTAAGCCTATAGGATGCGGAGTGCCTTCAAGGAAAATTTTTACACATCCTTTTAGTTATGGACAAAAATGGAGAAAATATGAGCCTGAGGACTTGCACACACATTATCTCCCGTCAACGATTGCAGTTTCGAAAAAAAGGGACAGCGTTGATACAGTCGCAAATAGATTTTTGAAATTTGCATTGGAGAAGTTTCAAGTTATCTGCGAAGAATTAATCAAATCTCTTGAGTCCGCAGGTGCGGAAAAGCAAACTGAATGCTTGCGCGAAGCTGCTAATATTCAGCAGATGTTGAATGATATTTTGAATGATCGTTTCTTTGATGGAGTTGGAAGACTTGAGATTATGCCTCAGAATAATCAGGTTCTTCAAAAGAGAGCAGGCTATTCGGATATATTTTTTGCATATTCCATGGTTGACCTGGCACTGCAACTTGATTGGAAAGGGAAAGATTCTGTATATGAGGGAGAATCGAAAAATGTTGCTCTCCTGTATGAATATTGGCTTTTCTTTGAACTAGGCAGTATAATTAAATCTATGGATGGATGTGAAGCGATTACTATAGAGGATAAACCATTTCTCACAACTGATAATGGTAAGTTGACTGTATCACTGAAGGAAGGAAAGAAATCATGTCAGGCATATGTAATTAAAAATCTCAATACAAGAATTAATCTTTATTATAATAGAACTTTTGTGTCAACTGATTTTCGTACTACAAAGTATGAGGGGTCGTATTCACGACCGTTCAGACCAGATTATACACTAGCTATCTTTCCATGCAGATATCAGGGAGGATATGATGGAGGAGAGAGTAAGGCTGTCAAAGATGGTGCTGTAAGTTATATCCATTTTGATGCCAAGTATCGTATTACGGATTTAACTTCTTTTGTTGGAAAAGTTGATAATGCTACCGATTTTGACGACAGCGAATTAGAAGATGAGAAAGCATCAGAGGTCACAAGTACATATAAACGTGGCGATCTTTTAAAGATGCACACATATAATGACGCAATTCGTAGAACGATTGGAAGTTATGTATTATATCCTGGAAATGCAAAACAAGCAGATATGGGTAATAAGGTGTTTAGTCTTTATGATGAAATTCTCCCAGGTGTAGGCGCATTTGCAATAAAGCCAAGTAATAGTGCTCTAGGAAAGAAGGAACTGTGCAGATTTATTTCTGACATGATAAAAGAAAAGGGACAAGATAATTCCCGACTCAATCGACTGAAGTATTATGCAGAAATGGTTATGCAAGAACCGGCTGCATTTAAGAATACGCAAGTAGATTCATCAGATGGATTAGCAAAGGTATTATGTGTCATTGGATATATTCGAAGTGAAAGACCAAGCGATTACTACCACTCGCTTGAACAGAATGATTTGCTCAAACCAGGAAAGGAATTTTTGTTCTACTACTATGCAATAAAGGGAAACGCGGTATATTCTCATCACCGTAATATTGCAAAAGCTGGTTCTTTCAGATTTTACAAAAACAATATTGACATTACCAGAACATATGATTTAGAGCCAATTCTTTGTGAGATAGTCTCTAATGAACTTGTTTCAAAGCAGGAACTTGTAAATCAGCTTAATGATCAAGGTTTCTTAACGACTGTAGATAATCATAGTGCAGATTTTTACTATGTAATGAAGGTGAAGGTTGTTAAGGATTGTTTGCCAAGAGAATCAAAAAACATTAGCGATATAAATGGCATTAATGGCAATGATAGTTTTAGCCCGCACTCTCCAAAAGTAATAGATGTACGAGCGTTTTTGGTCTAACCATAATAAATAACCACTTATTTAGGCAAGACCATTTGGCGTGTTGGATATCGAAAATATGATGTATTCGTCATGGGGACAAAATGTAGAGGAATAGGTAAACTTATTTAATGTATTGAAGGAGGAATAAAGAATGCAGAGAATTAATGATGATGAAATCTTTTTTGAAAATATCCCTTTATATGGTTCAAATATTGTAGCAAAAGGTTCAAGTGGACTTGGAGGGGAAATTTATTTCAATATAAGTGATATAGATTTCTTTGGAGGAAATGTGAATTCAACAGAAATAATTGCTGGAAAAGAAGTATATTCTTTAAATAAATCGAATGTTTATAGATTTGATAAGAGAAATCTTTTAGAATATATGGATTCGATAAAAGATGAATTCATACTTAACTTATTTTATGATTACAAAAAATTCACTAGAAATTCCGACAAATGGAAAATGATAGACGAGGATGGATGGAAGTATAGGAGAGAGGAAATTGAACATGCATCAAATTTAGAATTTGATATGTATCTAAAAAAATCCACATTAGACAGAGGATTTATAGGATGCAATACCTCTGAGATTTATTCTTTGGTGGTTGCGTATACATTGATTCCTAATTATACAGAATTAAGAATCCTGCGAACAGATGAAAATGGACATAATTGTTATACATTTTTGATGAGTCTAAAGTCTTCTGTAGATTTTGTTTCAGATTTTAATCAGGAGTTCGAAGAAGAGGTTGAGGATAAAAGAGGTGTAAACAGAGAGGATTTGTTAAATGATGCATACAACAGAGGTGGTAAACCTGGTAAGTCTCGTGTTAATACAACTGTGTTTAACAGAGATCCTGTTATTGCAGCGGCTGTAAAAGAAAGAGCAAATGGACAATGTGATTTGTGTGGACAACCTGCCCCGTTTAATAATGCTAATGGGTTTCCTTATCTAGAGGAGCATCATCTAGTCAGACTGGCTGATGGAGGGGATGACAGTATAGATAATGCAGTGGCACTGTGTCCTAATTGTCATAGAAAAATGCATATTGTAAATGATGAAAGCGATACAGAAACACTTAAGAAAAGAATTTTGGCATATGTGAATGCGATGAATAAAAAATAATCGTAAATTTATGCTTTATAGATATCTTTTGTGAGTTAGTTAATAAAATTGTGAGGTATTGAGGTGGTTTTGTGGCAGATGTTTTAACCAAAGAACAACGGCATAAAAACATGAAAAATATTCATGGAAAGGATACCCAAATAGAGGTTATATTAAGAAAGGCTCTATGGAACAAAGGGTATCGGTATCGTAAGAATTATAAAATATTGCCAGGTAGCCCGGATATTGTATTGACAAAGTATAAGATTGCCATTTTCTGTGATGGAGAATTCTTTCATGGAAAGGATTGGGATACCTTAAAGAAGAGACTGGAAAAGAGCAACAACAGTGAGTTTTGGATTAATAAAATTTCCCGTAACATAGAGCGGGATGATGAGATAAATAAAAAATTGGACTTTGAGGGCTGGACTGTGATCCGGTTCTGGGGTGAAGATATAAAGAAACATACGGATGAGTGTGTTAAGGTTGTGGAAGAGATCATTTTTGATAGTATGGAATTTGAAGAGTGATTATGAGTTGCTCTGTTAAAGCTAATAAAAAATTTATCGGTAGGCAAGCTTAAAGGCAAAAGTGATTGAATTGGTATTGATAGAAGTGAAAGAAAACAGCTGTTAAATCTATGATAGAATAATTGATATATTAAGATATAAAATGATGTAACTTATTATAAAAGTGTACTTGTAATATGTAGTGAATGCACAATTATGATAGCCTGCAAAGAGAATAGGAGATGATTTTTTGAAATATTCATTTGATGAAATAAAGAATAAGAATTATATAAAAATTGGTACATATGAAGAAATCGTTGATTTGTGTGTTGGAACGGATTTTAATGATCAACGAGAACACTTAAAAAAAATAATAGAGCCATGGTTAAGTGCAGCATTGCAAACAGATCATCTTTCGCTTTTATTAGGTGCAGGATTTACTAATGCAGTATGTCAAATTGCTGAGGTTTCTTCATCTTCTATGGGACAAGCTGAGTTTGGAGAATTTTCTGATAAAATTGATGAATATGCGAATAAATCAGCAAAAGAAATGGGAAGAGGATCTGCAAATATTGAGGATCAAATACGAACTGCTTTTTTATTGCTTAGAGGATATGAAATTGAAGGGAAAAAAGATGAATATGCTAAATTAGCTGCATTGTTGAATTGTGTGCTTGAGAAATTTACAAGTAGCATATTATCTTCTGAAACATATTTAAAAGAAGTTATAGATAGTGAAAAAGGGAAAAAAGCCATTTCAGCTTTACAATCTTTTTTGCTTACATTTGCAAGCAGAACAGCAACAAGAGAACGAACACATATCTTTACCACAAATTATGATAGGCTAATAGAATATGGATGTGATATGGCTGGAATAAAGGTGTTGGATAGATTTTGGGGAAAAGTGATTCCGAAATTTGAAGAAAGTCCTTCTTCTATAGATTACTATTATCATACTCCGGATGCTAAAAATGAGTTTAGGTATGCTGAAGGTGTAGTAAGATATTCAAAAATTCATGGTTCAATAGATTGGTATGAAGATAATGGAACAGTATATAGAGATGCACTAAGATTTGGAGCTGACAAAATTGATCTCCCAAATGGAACATCATATAGAGACCACTTAATGATATATCCTAATTCAATGAAATCAGTAGAAACAGCATTTTACCCATATGCAGAACTGTTTCGTGATTTTGGTAGTAGTATATGTCGGCCAAACTCAACATTGTTTACATATGGATATGGTTTTGGAGATACACATATAAATAAAATAATAAAAGAAATGTTGATGGTGCCATCTACACACGTAGTTATTATTTCATATCAGGCAGATGAACGCCTAAAAACTTTTTTGGAATCGGTAAATATGGCACAAATAACATTACTTATGGGTAAAGAATTTGCATCATTGAAAAATCTTGTAGAATATTATCTGCCAAAAGCTGCGATAGACATGTTGACTACAACTGCTAGTAAATTATTAGAGTCACGAAAAACATATTCGGAAATAGGTAGTGAGGAGAAGAAGGGTGGTACACTGAATGAATAGATGTGTAGGAATAGTTGATTCAGTTTCATCTTATGAAATAAAAGGGTATTTATTAGATTCGGCACCAAGAAATGTTGCCTTAGCTAGTGGAATATCATTGTTTCCAAGGATTAATGGATTCCTTCTTATACCAAATGAAACAGGAAGCCTTGTTGGAATTATAACCTGGATAGGATATAGTCAACAGAATTTTGGAAATGAAGTTGCATTACCGAGAGGAACAAGATGTATTTCGTTGTCAATTCTTGGTCATATTGAAAATACTATTAATGGTCAAAAATTTGAAAGAGGGGCTTTTAGCCTTCCAACAGTAGGTGATCAAATTTTTATTCCGTCGGAAGAGGAATTATCGGTAATTATAAAGAACGATTCTAAGGAAACAATTGCAATAGGTACGGCGCCTCTTAATGGTAATCAAGAAGTAAAGATACCGGTTAACGAATTGTTTGGTAGGCATATAGCAGTTTTAGGAAATACAGGCAGTGGTAAATCTTGTACGGTAGCAGGATTAATAAGATGGTCCATAGAGCAAACTATTAAATCAAATGGAAAGTCCCCAAATGCAAGATTTATAGTATTAGATCCTAATGGAGAATATGGGAGTGCTTTTGATGATTTAGATATTGATGTCATGAAATATAAAGTACAGCCAATGAATGATGAAGAAAAGCAATTGAGAACGCCTGCCTGGATGTGGACAAGTAATGAATGGGCGAGCGTGTTTAGGGCTAGTGATAAGACACAAAAGCCAGTATTGAGAGAAGCTTTAAGAACACTGAGATCTGCATCGGATGTAACAGATGATGCTAATAATGATATAATAAATGTACAACGTCGACTTTTGTTTCTTAGAGAATTCTTAAAAGTATCTATTTCATTACAAAAGTATATAGGTAATGATAAGACATCATTTGGAAAAGATATGAAAGAAAGAATAGAAAGCTTAAAATATTCAGTTAAGAAACTAGACAATGATGTTGTATGGAAAAATGAGGTTATTGAGTTATGTGACAAAGGGTATAAAATTCAAGAAAAATATTTGAAAAGTTTTAAAAATAAAGATGGAAATTTAGTTGAATATTATGATCCTTTTAACAGTCAAGAAATTGAGGAATATCAAGGAAAAGTAATAGAAACTATTAATGAAATTAATGTTGATGAAAATATTAGTAGCATATCTGAAGATGATCCTATTGAGTTTCCGCTTAAGGAATTAGCAAATATTGTTGAGGATATCGCGGGAAAGACATCAGCATCACAGTATGTTGATTTTATGACCATAAGAATAAAAAGTATGTTAAAAAATGCTGTTTTGGCGCCTGTGATTGGTAATAATCAAGATGCAACATTATTAGAATGGATAAATGGGTATTTAGGTACAGGTAAAGATGATAAATCAATAAGAGGAAAAATATGTGTTATTGATTTATCTTTATTGCCATCAGAGATGGTTCATTTAATAGTTGCTACAATATCAAGACTGATTTTTGAATCGTTACAAAGATATCGAAGATTTTATGATATTGAGTTACCGACAGTACTAGTTATGGAAGAAGCACATAACTTTATTCATAGATATAAAGATGAAGATTATGGACCAGGTAAATTATGCTCTCAAGTATTTGAAAAAATAGCTCGAGAGGGAAGAAAATTTGGATTGGGATTAATAGTTTCATCACAACGTCCGGCAGAGCTGTCGCAGACCGTGCTTTCACAATGTAATTCATTTATAATTCATAGAATAGTAAATGATAGGGATCAAGAAATGGTAAGAAAGATGGTTCCTGATAACTTGGGAGACATACTTTCTGAATTACCATCATTACCCACACGAAAAGCTGTTATATTAGGCTCAGCAATTCCAGTACCAACGATTGTTGATATAAATGAGCTGAAAAACGATCATAAACCAAGGTCGGATACGCCTGATTTTTGGAGTGTATGGACTGGTACAAAAATATGTCCTGTAGAATGGCAACCGATTGTTCGAGAGTGGCAGAAGAAATGATTTATAAATGGAATGGTAATTGTTTCCATTAATTAGGATGACAAAAGCAATTCTTTGTTGAGACTAACATGAAACCGAGGAGGTTCAAAAGTATGGATACAAGCAAAAATGATTGGGAACTATTTCAAGAGAAACTATCGGGGTGGCAGGAAAAATATATGGAAGGTCTTGTTAAAGGGGATGCAAATTTTCTGAATGATGATAAAAAGCCTGCATCAGAGAAATTCTGGGAACT
>ENA-OOWV01001038-OOWV01001038.1-human-gut-metagenome-genome-assembly--contig:-NODE-1038-length-19482-cov-19.431616_pt1 | contig 19482 bp, 18 predicted proteins | sample MGYA00241584_ERZ501337 | MGnify/ENA primary metagenome ERZ501337 (study PRJEB25962, sample SAMEA2042744) | human gut metagenome | biome: human gut; feature: human-associated habitat; material: faeces... | reverse complement strand
AACAGAACGTTTGTTCCGTGTTTATAAGTGCAATATTATGCAAATTATTTCAATCCGCCAAATATTTCGGGGGATTTTTCTTCAAAAAGTTTCATTTCTCTCTTTTTTTTGCATTTTGCAATAGAAAAATAGTTGTTTCTATTCATTTTTGCTGATTAGGCAATAAGGCTAAAAAATCCTGACAAATTACTTCCATTAAAATTAGTTGGTAATGATTTTAAGTGCTCCTACAAATTATTTCCGTAAAAACACACTGTTTTCATCAGAAAATATTATCTTTGCACTATCAATTTAAGCGTTCTTTGGGGTGTTGCAGAATAAAGAATAGGAAAGAAACTCGCTCGTTTCCAACTCGTAACCCATTTATCCTTTATTCATCCTTATTCTATTGATTATCTGAAAGATACAAAATTCTAAAATCTTTTACGGGGATAGGTCGTGATTTTCTTCTCATAGAGGCTCTGCGCTATTGAGAGGGTCTTATCTGCTGAAAAGCCGTGCTTTCGGTTGGCTTCCTTCTGTAGGGCAGTGAGGTCGTACAAGAGGGGTGGCGACGTATGTCCCACCTTTTTTGCGACCGAAGTCACGGTAAGCCGGCTCTGTTCGCGAAGTATGGCGAGAGCGGACTGTGCATCGGCTTCATTGTCAAATGCACTACTGCTCACGGCTTTCAGCGATATGCCCTCTTTCTCTCCTGCTACGGAGAGTTTCCAATAGGGGACGGAAGAAAAATCACGATTTTCTATATACCGACGGCAGACCATAGCAAGGGTTGGGGTCTGTACCCGTCCCAAAGAGTAACCGCCTTTGCGTGCAATGGACAGGGCACGGCTGGCATTGATGCCCACAAGCCAGTCGGCTTCGCTTCTTGCCTTGGCGGAGTGATAGAGATTGTCATATGCACTTCCCGCTTTGAGATGGGCAAGTCCTTCACGGATGGCTTTGTCCGTGAGCGAGGAAATCCAAAGTCTGTCAAAAGGCTTATGGCAGTTCAAGTGCTGATAGATATAGCGGAAGATAAGTTCACCTTCACGCCCGGCATCGGTGGCTACGATGATGCGGCCGGCTCTGTCGAAACAACCTCGAATAGCTTTGAGCTGTTTGAGTGCTGCGGGGTCTGATGTGTACTCCTTATCCTTGCGTACTTGACGAACGATAAGTTGGAAGGGATTGGGACGGATGGGCAGGTCTTCGGCTTTATAGGCTGCAAAACCGTAGGCTTCGGGCATGGCAAGGGTGATGAGATGTCCCATCGCCCATGTAACCACATAACCGTTACCTTCTAAATATCCGTCCTGTCTGTTGTTTGCTCCAACGATGTGGGCAATGTCTCTTGCCACCGATGGCTTTTCGGCAATAATACAAGTAATCATAGTCGGGTTTGGTTTTAAGGGTTACATCTTACGTCCGCGGCGTTGCTGTTTCTTTTCGTCCTGCTTCTGCTTTTGGGCATCAGTGGGCTGTGTCTGCCCGGACTTTAACGGCTCGTTCACGTTCTTGGTGGCTTCGTTGGTCTTGCCTTGATTGTTCACGGCAATCTGTGTTTTGTGTTCTTCGGCTACGGCTACCACCTTTTCCTTGCCGGTCTCCTGCTTCTTGTCAGGATTCCACTTGTAAAAGCGGGGGCGGTTCTGTTCCTTGTCCATCTTGACGTAGGCATTGAAGGATTGCCCTTCCTTGTCCACCATATTCTTCAGATAGAGCGTGCGACCGCTGTCCAAGGCTTCACGCTGTTTTTCGCTCAGTTCCAAACCGCAGAGTTTATGTGGTGCGCCTTGTTGCTGCGTGTGCTGCTGTCGCTCTTTCAATCCTTGCTTGCCATCGAAGATAAACTCGATGCCTTTCTTCTCGGCATTGACTTGCAGGGTGGCATCAAAGGACTTACCGCTCTTGGCGGTCATTCCTTCCACTTTCACAGCTTTGCCTTCTACAAGGTCTTTATACTGTGCATCGGAAAGCGTAACGCCTTTGATTTCCTTTGGGATAGCCACACGGTCGGCACGAAGGGCGATGAGTTCGTTGGTCTGTGGGTCAATAGAGACATAGGCAGCAAATGGCTCTCTATTCTTGGGCGTAATCTCAATGGTCTTGCCAAGATTGCCCGTTACAAGGAGTTGTTCTTTCTCTTCGGGCGAGAACTTGTGTCCCATATAAGGGAAATCGAGCTGTGGCTCTTTGCGGAGTGGATGAACTGCCAAACCGATGTTGCCATCGCTATCGGTACGAAATGCCAAACGGGCATCGGTGTAGATGGTGGTGTCACCAAAAGGTATGGCAATCGTTATAAGATTGCTCTTCTGCCAGTTGAGCATTTTTGCCAACTCTCCGCTTTGTTCCAACCGCTCACGGGTAAGTCCAAGGCTGTCAAGTTGCTTCCAATCAATCTTCGATTCGTCAATGGCAGTGGCATTCTTCTGCTTGGGCAGAAAGTCCTCAAAGCGCACCTGACTGTCTGCCAACTGCTGCTTGTTCTCTGGCTTCTCTCGATTTTGCAGCATCGAGTGTAGTGATGCCACGCCTTGCTCCACATTGTTAGCCACTACCTTGTAGAGCCCAAACCGAGTTGGCTCGTTGAACTGTTTGAGGAAATTGGTCATGAAGTTTTTCAGCAAGCCGTCCTTGTTGTTGAACTTCAAGAAGGCCGCTTGATGCACATCTTGGGCTTCCGTGGTTTGGAGTTTGCCTTTGTCATCAATACCTGAAACTACTGAGAGCTTTCCTGCTTCATTCTCGCTCTTCACTTCCGTGCGGTCTTCCAATACCAGAACATAGTTGTCATTGTTGTTCGATTCCATAATCATTTGTTATTGAGTGAATAAATTGTTATCAAGCAGCAAAGTTACACGTATAATAGAAGTAAATTTTGATATCGGGACATCACGAGAAAAACAAGGAAATAAAAAGAAAGAAAAAAAGTTATATAAAAATTTGGAAGTTTGATTTTAATTATTTATATTTGCGACCAATAATAGTATTTGTAATAAAACAACTCAACTCCATGAACCTATGAATATGAAAAAGAGTTCTACATTTTTTATTATGTTACTATTAGCACTGTCTGCACATGCACAAATTGACAATGGCTCATTAATGGTGGACAGCATTATCCGCACATTGCCCGAAGTGATGGTTAAAGGTCAACGCCCAATTGTGAAGACAGATGGGACAAAACTAATCTATAATATCTCTAAGTTAATCGAAAATAAAGGCATTGACAATGCATACGACGCAATTAGGTTGCTACCAGCCGTAAATGATCATAATGGTGTATTATCCCTCTCAGGCAAGAGCGTGACAGTCATGTTGAATGGGAAAAAATTAACGATAGATGCCGATCAGTTAAACACACTGCTCAAGTCTATCCCTGCCGATCAGATTAAGTCTACAGAAGTAATATATACGGCTCCGGCAAAATACTTGGTGAGAGGGGCTGTCATAAATATTTTACTTAATCATGCTCATAACAATATACAAGGTAATATAATAACTTCATATAATCAAAGCCATTATGCAAAATTTAATGATCAAATAGTATTAAATTACAACAAAGGTAAGTTTTCGGCTAATTTAATCTATAAATTTGATAAAGGCAAGAGATTCTCCAAGGAAAGAGAAGAGGCAATCCATCAATTAAGTGACGGAAATATTTATAACATCAACACAAAATCGTCATTGTTAAGCAAATATACAGAAAACTCAATACGATTTGGCATTGACTATAATTGGAGCGACTATCATTACTTATCTTTTGCCTATAATGGAAGTTTCAAGAGATTAAATGGAGAAAATAACATTTCAGGAAATATAGAGTCAAAAATATTCAACAAGACAGAAAGCACACTGCATAATTTCAGTTTAAGCTATGCCCTGCCTTGCGGTCTAAGCCTTGCCACTGAATATACATATTACAATTTACCATCAAGTCAGTTGTTAAATAGTACCTTGCCTAATCGTATCCTCAACTTTTCAAGTGAAGAAAGACAAAAAATAAATCGTGTGGAGTTTGATGTTGTGAAAAATAACCAATTATCAGAGGCTCTTTCACTAAACTTTGGTGCATATTACACATTGAGTAGAGATCACAGTAATCAATATTACTCCTCCACTGGAAATAATACAGAAAACTTCCCTGTGAATGATTCTTTCCTTGCTAACGAGGATATAGTGAATATTTTTGTGGGCACAGATTACAATATATCTAAAATGTTTACAATAAATTTATCCTTAGCGGCAGAGTATTATCATAATCCAAGTTGGAATAAATGGTGTATGTATCCTTCTGTTATAATGACGTATGCTCCCAAAAGTCCTCATTTTGTTCAATTGGGTTTTAGCAGTCAAAGTGTATTCCCTAATTATTGGGAGGTTAAGAATTTTACCGACTATACTAATGGTGGGTATGATCTCATAGTAGGCAATCCTGCTCTAAAACCTTCAAGAGAATATAACATTAACTTATTGTACCTCTTTCGTAAAAAATACAATCTTAATGTTTGGTATAATTATGTTGACGACTATTTTAAGCAGATTCCTTATCAAATGCCTGATGAGTTAAAAGTAATATATAAAAGCCTAAATTTTAATTATCAACAACAGTTGGGCTTCCAATTATCAGCACCTTTAAATATAGGGACTAAATATTCCTCAAATTTTGACATTATGATAGCTTGGCAAAAAGAAAAATGCACCCAATTTTATGATATACCATTTAATCGTAATAAACTATGGGCGCGATTCAATCTAAGAAATACATTTATTGTTATTCCGAATAAGTTATTTGTCAATTTAAATGGAGTAATACGGACGAAAGCAATACAAGCCATATATGATTTGCCGGCTTCTGGCAGTGTAGATGCAAATGTTGTTTATCAGTTCTGGCAAAAGAAATGTATGTTAAAGATATATTGCAATGATATTTTCGAAACTTCGTCCATTAATCCGGAGATACATTATAGAAACCAAAAATTGAAAATGGATTTTACTGCATTTAGAAATTGGGGTATCACATTTTCCTATAAATTTGGTAGCTTTACCCATAAGGATTATGACGAGGTTGATACTTCACGATTTAAGAAATAAAAGATAAAGTCCACAAATAACCAAAGACTTAAAACTTATGGTTTGGTATTTATAAATAAATTATTATGAGTAAGCAATTTAGATTATCGCTTGACGAAACTGCAAAGCTCCTTGGAAGTTCAAATTGCAGTTTAGGTAACAGCACGCTTGACAAATGCTTAAGCAGTATGAGAGGTGGAGGTCATGGTAAACCAACTAATTCACCTACTAATCATCTTAAGGCTCATGGAGATGTTTCATGGGACAAATACAGCAGTGTAACAAATATGTTGTTGTAATTTCTTCTTTCAACATAGTATTGTAATTCAATACTATGTTGGAAAAATTCTTCAAGCTAAACGTTATGATAATAAATTCTGTATTATTAAAAATAACTAACAGGTGTAATCTTAATTGCAAGTATTGCTACATGTATAACTTGGAAGATAAATCTTTCAAAACTTTGCTTGGTATTATGCCTGAGGAAGTGGCAATCTTGTCTATAAATAAATTCTATGAACATTGTATAGAAAATAATATAAAAGAGTTCTTATTTGTGTTTCATGGAGGAGAACCACTTATGCAGAAAAAAGAATTCTTTATAAAGTTTGTAAATTATGCCCATGAAGTCTTTGATTCTAATGTCATTGTTTATTTTGCAATTCAATCAAATGGAACTTTATTAAATGCTGATATAGCAAAATTATTTGCTGATTTGAAAATACAAATAGGTGTTAGTATTGATGGTGATAAAAAAACGAATGATGAGAATAGATTATATAAAAATGGTAAAAGTTCTTTCTATGATGTGATAAATGGCATTCAAAATTGTTTCTCCTACACCTATCACAAACAGACGTTGGGTATCCTTACCGTGATAAATTTAAATACTGCCCCAAAAATAATTTATGATTTCTATAAAACCTTAGATATTCGTAATATAGATTTTAATTTACCATACTATACACATGAAACATATCCTTATATTGATAAACTTTATGATGCCAATTTTACACCATATGGAGATTGGCTTATAAATTTGTTTGATTTATGGTTTTATGATGAGAATCATCCTAACATAAGACTTTTTTCTGGTTTTATTAGATGTTTTTTTGGAATAGAATTCCCTAATGATTTGTTTGGTTCGTTTCCTAATGGGCTGCTTGTAGTACAGCCGAATGGCGATTTGGAACCAATTGACTATCTATCTGCATGCGGTGAGGGTATTACGAAGATTGGGTACAATGTACATAATAATAGCATATCAGATGTTCAAAAAAATAAAATCATGAAACTTTATTATAATAGTCATACTCTATTACCTACTATTTGCTCTAGTTGTGCTGTAAGAGATATATGTGGAGGGACTAATATTGCAGCACGTTATAGCAAAGAAAAAGGATTTAATAATTGCTCTATTTATTGTAAGGATATTTTAAAGTTATTAGCCCATATTCAGAAAGCTATAATAGGTACACTTGATAAAAATATTCTTCAGAGGATTAATTTTGAAATTCTAAATTATACCGAAGAAATTGAGAAAATTTTTTCACAGAAAAACTATTATAATAAGATACTATCCTCCTATAAATTTTAATATTTTCTAACAGTATGAAGTGTTCTTGTTTTGTATTAAAAATAACTGAATGTTGCAATTTAGCTTGCAAGTATTGCTATATGTTTAGAGGTGGTGATTTTTCTTTTAAGCATAAGCCAAAATTAATGTCAATAGAGATTGCTCATAAGGCTATATTGAGAGCCAAAGAGCATTGTCTAAAACACAAACTGAAAAATTTTAATTTTGTTTTACATGGGGGTGAGCCATTAATAGCTGGTAAAAAGTTTATTCTTGATTTTACAACGTATGCTAAAAAGGTTTTTAAAGATACGGATATTAATGTAATTGTAGGGTTACAGACTAATGGTACATTAATAGACGAAGAATGGTGTAATATTTTCAAAAAATGTCATATTAATGTGGGCATAAGTATTGATGGTAAAAAAGAAGATCATGACAAAAATCGAGTTGACCTGTCAGGGAGAGGAACGTTTGACAGAGTGATAAATGCTATCAATCTTTGCAAAAAAAATAATATAGAGCTAGGGGTGCTATCTGTACTCAATGTCAATACTGATCCAACAGAATCTTACGAACTATATAAATCGCTTAATGTAAAAGGCGCAGATGTTTTATTTCTTGAAGCTAATTATGACAAGTTACCACCTAAACCTATTGAAGGTAAATTTGTGGGGTCTGACACTCCCGCAGGCGATTGGCTTATAAAGTTCTTTGATTTATGGTACAATGATGAAAATAATTTCTTTGAGAGGCACTTTTCGCAATATGTAAAATCTATTTTAGGGGCCATTACTAATGGTGATGATCTTGGAGAAAGCAATAATGAGATCTTGACTATTGAGAGCAACGGAGAATACGAATCAGAAGATGCGCTTAGGATTTGTGGCAACGATTTTACCAAAACAAATATTAATGTTTTTGATAGCACCGTAGATAATGCATTGACGACAAAACTTTCTAAAGCTTATTACCACAGTCATAAATATTTACCTAAGAAATGTTTAGCCTGCCCTATCAAACAAACCTGTGGTGGTGGATATATGCCACATCGTTATAGTTCTTTAAATGGATTTAATAATCCATCTATTTATTGTAAAGATCTTCTAAAATTGATCACACACGTGCAAAATTCAATTGTAGATTCTCTTGCTAATTCTAATTTTGTGAATTTTTCTTTAGATAAAATTACCTATGAAGAGGCATTAGATATTATTGAACGAGACGAATTTAAAATTAAAGGAAAATCATATTTTAGCCAAATAGAATGTTTTTGATATGATATTGAGAAAATTTCCATTTATACAACAATATGATAGTCAGGATTGTGGTATAGCTTGCTTACGAATGATTGCAAGATTCTACAATTCTTCCGAAGAAATTATTTTAGATAATATTCCTGATTTATATCTTTCTAGATCGGGGATATCTTTTTCCGACCTTGCAAAATGTGCAGAACTATTAGGGTTCAAAACTCTCTTTTGTAAAATATCAAAAAAAGAAATTAATATTGCAGTTATCTTACCTGCTATTTTTTATTGGAATGATAATCATTTTGTTGTAGTCTATAAAATATCTAACAATTATGTATATATTGCTGATCCTGCTTTTGGAAAAAAAAGGTTGACGAAAGATGAATTTTATAAACATTGTTTTCGAAATGAAGGAAAAGGATATGTTCTTATGTTTGAAAAGAATAAAGATTATGTAAAAGATGAATTTTATCAGAGAAAAAAGAATAATCTTATTGAAATCATTAAACATTTCTTGAATGATAATCTTTCAATTATCACTTTTATTTCATTAACAATATTCCTATCTACCATTATAGAGTTAATCATTCCTTTCTTTACCCAAAAGGTCATTGATAGAGGAGTATTATCAAAGCAACTAAATATTGTTTATATACTTTTATTTGGTCAATTGACATTGCTGGTCAGTAACATGCTCCTTAGCTTTTATAGATCGTGGATATTTATATATATTGGCAATAAAATAAGTTTCAATATGGTAACTAATTTTCTTAATAAATTATTAAGGCTGCCATTAAAGTTTTTCTCATCCAGAAATACGGGAGACATTATTGAGAGGATTAGAGATCATGGAAGATTAGAAAACTTTCTTACCCATGAGATAGTTCAAATTAGTTTTGCCGCTTTTAGTTTTTTAGTATATTCTAGCATATTGATTTATTTTGATGTGATATCATTTGCAATTATTATCAGTGGTTCTATAATTCAAATAGTTTGGATATTACTTTTCCTTGAAAAAATCAGATATATTGATTATAAAAATTTTTCATTACAAGCAGCAGATGAAAATAAACTTTTCGAATCTATTACAACCATCCAAGACATAAAACTTAACAATTTAGAAGATGATATTACAGAGCAATGGCAGAATATACAGTTAAATATTTTTCGAAATAATATCGAGAAATTAAAAACAGAACAAAGATACAATTGTTATAGGTTTATTGATTATTTACAAAACATCTTAGTAACTTTAGTTTGCTGCATATCAATGGTAAAAAACGAATTGTCTATTGGTACCTATATATCAATAATGATGATTATAGGCGGACTTAATCAACCTATATCTGATATTATTAATTTTATTTTAAAATTAAAACTCGTAAAAGTAAGTAGTGAAAGAATTAATGATATCTATATAAAAAATGACGAAATAAACACATCGGCAGTAACCGTTTTAGAACAGGATGAAACTATAGAATGTAGAAATCTTTCTTTTAGTTATGATGGATGTAACAATGTATTAAAAAATATAGATTTAAAAATACCAAAAGGAAAAACTACTGCTATTGTTGGTCTAAGTGGGAGTGGCAAAACAACACTTATAAAACTTATATTGAAGTTTTATCAAAAATATTCAGGTAGCATTATGATAGGCACCAACAATATAAATGATATCAACAACAAATTATGGAGATCAAAATGTGGAGCAATTTTACAAGATAGTGCAATTTTTTCAGAAAGTATTTTGTATAACGTTACCTTGACAAGGAATCCGAATTTAGATTTTTTTTACGAATCATTAAAATTAGCTAATATCTATGATTTTGTCATGGATTTACCATTGCGAGAAAACACAATTATTGGAGAATTGGGTGTTGATTTAAGTCAAGGACAAAAGCAGAGAATCTTAATTGCGCGTGATATGTATAAAAGTCCAGACTATATTTTCTTTGACGAAGCAACAAATTCATTGGATGCAGAGAATGAAAAAATAATTATGAAGAATATTAAAAATCATTTTAAAGGAAAAACTATTATAATTGTAGCTCATCGCCTTTCTACGGTAAGAGATGCTGATCAAATAGTCGTTCTTGAGCATGGAGAAATATTGGAAAAAGGTACTCATAATCAACTTCTCACTCAAAAAGGTAGATATTTTCAATTAGTAAAAAATCAATTAGATTTAGGAGTATGATGAAGAAATACAATGACAATATATCAAAAAAGACTATAATAATCGGGATTATTATTTGCTTATATTCTTTGAGTATGATATTTATCTCAATGTATATTTTACTATTTGCTATTTGATTGAATTTCATGACACTTTATAAGGCTATTTTTGTAAGTAGGTAATCAAAATTAAGCGACATGTCTGCGATAGTGAATATTCAATCCTTTCCCGATGTTCGCCAAGGCCCTGTTGGTGGCATAGAAAAGCATGTCTTCACTGACATAATCCTGCGGTCTTATCCACTTCCCCTTCAAGATTCTCCAAAGCGTCTCTGCGATGTTCAGGTGCGGGGAGTATGGGGAAGGAAGAAGATGAAAAGGCCCCTCTTTTCCCATATTGGTCTGAATTCCTTTATCCACTTGTTGCGATGCACCGTTGCATTGTCAAGCACGACAAAGGTGTCCTTGCCGATGCGGAAGGAGAAATCATCAAGGAAGCTGACTATCTTACCGGCCGTCATTCGTTCGGTGGTAGTGAATCCTTCGTACTGATTGTCACGGGTTATCATTCCAAAGATGTTGAGCCTCGCAACCCTCTGGGAGGGAACAAACACATCCTCCCCCTCCAGCTGCCATCCGTATGGGACATACCCTTCCGTACACGTATGGCTCTCATCGGCATAGTAGAGCGTGATGCGCCCTTCTTCGGCCTGACGTTCAAGTTCTTGCAACTTCTCAACCGTATATCTGTAGAGTTGCGGCGAGGGTGTTCCCCTTGGGCGTTTCCTTATACACTTATATCTTGCGCCAATGCTGATAAAAAGCGCTTGAAGGTCGCATTGCTCGCCTCCTTGCCTGTAGCCAGCTCCCAGGCGGCCTTGGCTTTGCCCACGCATTGCCGGTCCTGTTCGATGGCACGACGCACGGCATCCTGTCCGAGGAGTCCATGATGAGCTTCCGCCCACGGCCGGAACGGGTATGCAGACCTTTTATGCCTTCTTCCTTGTACCGCCTTACCCATGCGTTTACGGATACAAAGCTCATCTCCGTCTGTGCTCCTGCCTTCGCGGCAGAAAGTCCATCGGCTTTCAGAAGAACTGCACGGCAACGCATGCGGAAACAATGTTTCTCCCCCATACGGAAGCCACGTTCGAGTTCGAGACGCTGTGCCTCGGTCAACTCCAATACTTTTGCCTTTCCCATAACTGATGGTAGAACGGGATTTACAGATATTTGGTTTGTATAAACTAAATTTGTTCACTTATTTATTATATATACGAAAGTCAGTTCCACTATACATCTAACACAATATTGTCATTGTTTAATCAGATGACTAAGTAAGGAATTATTCTTAATCTGCTCAATTTCAGAATCAACCAGCGAGAGAATCTCTTGCTTCACCCTGCGATAGTTAGCTTCTATAGTTTCCTTGAGATTTTCGAAGCCATCTTCATTTGTAAAATCCGCTATCACTGGTATGGGCCGATAGGCTTTCATTTCTACTGACACTTTAGCACTATCTACGATAATCTCTGCGTGAAAAATCTTTTGGTCAATGCGCTCGTCAAAGTTGTCGGAGACTGCACCTACAAACATACCTTGGGTGAGATTACTGATTTTCGATGCAGGGATAAGACTGTCCATCTGCGTGGAGATAGACGTGGATTTGTCATTACGGTTGATGGTCATAGACTGCCGTTGCTGGAGGACCTTCCCAAATCGCTCAGAAAGGTTTTTGGCGGTTTCTCCTACCACCTGACCACTAAACACATTGCCCACCGTATTTTGTATCACTTTACTTTCTTTGTCCCCATAATCGCGAGTGAGTTGTGAGAAGTCCTGAAAACCCAAACAAACTGCTACCTTGTTGCTTCGGGCTGTGGCAATAAGATTATCCAACCCACGAAAGTAAATCGTCGGTAACTCGTCGATAATCACAGAACTTTTGAGTTGTTTCTTCTTGTTGATTAGCTTCACAATACGGCTATTGTAAAGTCCGAGTGCAGCCGAATAGATATTCTGACGGTCGGGATTATTTCCTACGACAAGCACTTTCGGCTCATTGGGATTATTGATATCAAGTGAGAAATCGTCACCCGTCATCACCCAATAAAGGGCAGGTGAGATCATTCGTGAAAGCGGTATCTTGGCACTGGCTATCTGTCCCTGCAACTGGTCTTGCGCTCCTCCCTCCCAAGCATCCATAAAGGGCGAAAGGTAGTTGGCAAGTTCATCGTAGGAAGTGAGTATCGGAAATATCTGTGCGTAGGGACGGTTGAGAAATTCGATGGCATGAGGGAAGGTGCAATACTTGCCATTCTCATATATCTTCAGAAACCAAATGATGGCAGCAAGCAAGATGATAGGCGATTCCACAAAGAAGTCTCCCTGTTTCTGTATCCACGAGCGGTTGAGGTTAAGCATAATCGTGTAGGCACTCTCATAGGCATCCGATATATCCGTCATAAAGGATGGATTGATGGGATTGCAGCGGTGTGATTTGCGTGGGTCATCGAAGTTAATCACAAAGAACTGCGGCTTTACTTGGTAGGCATCAAGGTGGTTGAGCAAATGGTTATAGGCAATCTCAGAAAGGTCGGGGAATTTGTAATCATAGATATACATGGCAAAGCCTTTCTCTATCTGTTGCTTGATATAATTGTTCACAATGGCGTAGGACTTACCAGAACCCGGTGTGCCGAGCACCATTGAGGCACGGAAGGGATTGACTACGTTAATCCAGCCATTGTTCCACTTCTTTTTATAGTAGAAGCGTGTAGGCAGATTGACGGAGTATTCGTTCTCCATCAACCGAGTTTCCTGCATAAAACTCTCATTCTCCGTGTTGAATACATCATCCATCAAGTTGTTTTTGAGCAGTCGGCTCATCCATACGCCACCCATCAGCAGACAGATATAGCCCACGGACAGCGTGAAGATATAGAGCGAAGCGGCACCGACCTTGCCTATGGGTAATGCCAACAGCCACCAGTTGAGGAAGAAGAACACGAAGCCGGAGAAAAGCACTGTCCAAATCTTTGGCCATGTGATCTTCTCTTCCTTGACTCCTTTTGTCCCAAGGCAGGACAAGGCAAGAAATACCACACAAAATAGTTTTGTCCAGAGAATAGACGAAAATAATCCCGTGGTACGCTGGAAGTTCATCAGAATTTTATCAATGATGTCAAGCGTAAAACCCCAGACATGAAATGCCTCGTAACAGAACCAATAACAGTTAACGAGAAGGAATATCACTGATATGCCCCTCATAAAGTCCATGACTTTGCCTAATGCCCTTAAATCGTCTTCTTGTGCCATAATACTGTGTTTTTAGCCTCCCCCAGCCCATCAGAAGGGAAGGGAGTTGTAAAGATCTTGTTTGTTGAATGAGTTTATTTAATGTTTTCTTCGTCTAAGTTTTACCTTACTTTGTCTTCGGAGCTTACGCTGCCATGCTGCTTCCTTCCAATCATCGTTGCCCGAAGAAGAGAAAGATTCTCCCACCATATCGTCAATAAGTTCATCGACAAGATTGTCGCTTTCCTGCTCATCCGACTGTATTGTCTGCATCTGTTGTTGAAAGGTGGTATCAATCTTACCATAAAGCGATTCATCCAAGAATGGATTTTTCTCTGAGTTAGAGAAGTACTCGTTAAACTTATTGGCGGCATATCCTTTACCCAATCGAGAACCATTGAGCGCAATGCCTTTTTCATCATCAATGAATGTAATACCATAGATGCGCCCACCCTCATTCTTGCGGATTATAACACGCAAGCCTTGTTCCTCCAATCTTTGTCGAAGTCTTTCCTCCGTTTGGGGAGAAGTACGCATTACTTCTAATACCTTTCTTCTGACAGTTGGGATTAATGGCTTAACTATCTGCTTCGATTTCAGCATATTGTTCTGAACGGCAGTATAGCCCATACCTCTGCCAATGTCCGAGGCGTGAATGGGCGTGCTCACCTTATTTCCTTTGTCATCGGTAGGTACATAAACCAGTCCATCATACTGTTTACCCCTATACTCGGTCTTTACCTCTTCTACGGCGAGATTATATCGGGAGAGTATGGCGTTTAGCTCACCCAAGGAGCAGAATGAATAATGCTTCATAGCAGAACGAACAGTGTTTGCCACCTGTTCCTTGATATTCCCTTGCATAACATCGACTTTTGGCGTTTCTGTTGTCGGCTTCTCACTGACCTTTGAACTTGGAATGAGGTTATATTTCTTTTCCAAAGCATCAGTAATCTTTTTGCTTCGTCTGCCCTCATACTTGTCATTGATTTTTCTGCCTTTGCTATCCACTCGAAGCGAAACGATGTGAATATGCTCACGTGCAATATCATTATGTTTGAACACGATATAGGGTTGCTTGCTGTAGCCAAGTGCCTCCATATACTCCTTCGCAATCTGCACGAGCCTTTCATCAGATAATTTCTCGTCTGGATGCGGATTGAGGGAGCAATGGAACACCGTCTTTTTTGTTCGGCAGTTCTCAGGGATAAGTGCTTGCATATCGGCAAACACCTCTGCCATTGTATAATGTTCCTCTTTGTTTTGATACAAGCCATGGGCAAGAAGAATGCTTGCTTCCCCTTTCTCCACCTTTTTGAAGTTATAGCCGAGTGCCCCTCCAAGGTTCTCCGTTGCAGAAATTTTTGCTATCATTTTTCTAACTAAATTCTCAATACTTCTTCTTTCTATAATCAATAGTTAGATTGATAGCCTGCTCCTGCAGGGTGATAATTTGAGCCGATAAATGCTCCAACTTTTCAAGTAGAATCTGAGCTGTCTTCACGCTGTTATAACTGTTGATGGCCCGCACGGTCTGGTTATACAGCACGCCAATCTTATGGATTTGCGCCGTCAGTTCTGAGAGCTTTCGGTAGTATTCCACGGCGGATTTATCCACCGTGATAACCTTAAAACTCTCCCCAAGAATACGTCCACGCACGAAATCCGACTTGGTTTCCGCACCTGATTTATGGAACAAATCAATCGCCCGTTGCTGGTCTTTGGGACTGGGAAGGCGGGTATCCCATCTATCCCATCGTTCTACGTTCGGTTTCATCTTCAATTTGGTTTGTTATTACGACTTTGGAGTAATCATTCCCTCGCACCGAGGCAAGGTTCTTTGTCGGCAAAAACGCAGTTTGTCGGACAAAGACACACCTTGCCAATATCAAGAGTTGATACGATTGAAGTATCCACCCTCGTGGGGTGTCTGCTTCGGGATATTACCTCCATGTATTATTCTCGCCTGCAAAGTTACGGCGAGTTTTCAAATATCTCATTATCAATGGTATTCACTCTTTTTCCTCGCATTTCCCTGCACTTCATTGGTGTCATATAATCAGCCAAAATATCATTTATTTTGCAGTCAGAACGAGCGAACAATGGTATGATAACACAAGCAAAAGATATATCGTATTACCGTTGGCTTACACCAAAGATGACAAGAAGGAACGAAACATATTCATAACAATTTGTTGTCATGACAAACTATTGTCAGTACAACAGATAGCAAGAACTATAAATCGTCCTTTCAGACTATCGCACGAACCATACGCAGCCAGAACAAACTGTCTGCTGATACTTCTCAAGAATGAGAGCACATCCAAACATCAAATAGACAAGTAATATGAACTAAGAAATTATCATTATGGAGAACAAACAACAACGCCCCATCTTTCTGGGGTTCTCCTCGCAAAAGGGAGGAGTCGGAAAAAGCACGCTTGCCGAAATCGTAAGCAGCATATTGTACTACGAACAGGGCATCAACCTCTTCGTGGTGGACTGCGACCTGTCGCAGGATTCCTTTTACAAGCTGAGAGAACGTGAGAAAAGTGTCATTCAGGGAAACGAGGAACTTTCCAAGTCCATGCAGGCATTCTTTCAGCACCTCGGCAAAAAGGCATACAGAATTTACAAGTCCAGCCCCAAGGAAGCCGTCAAGACAGCACAAAGTAAGATTGACGCTATCAGCAATGAGAAGTACCAGTTGGTTGTGTTCGATTTTCCCGGTCATGCAGGAACAACGGAGTTGATGGAACTGTCCCTTCAGATGGACTATATCCTATCTCCACTTGAAGCCGACATACAGTCGCTCGTCTCCTGCATGGCATACGCCAAGACCATCACGGATATTGGTGTCTCAATGTCCGACTCACGGATAAAGGACATTATCCTGTTCTGGAACAAGGTGGACAGAAGGGTGAGGAACGTCATCATTGACGAATACACGAAGCTCATCCAAGGACATGAGCTCACGCTCCTGCCCGGCTATGTATATGCCACGCACCGCTTCTCCCACGAACTCTCCACATACGGGCTGCGTGGTGTGTTCCGTTCCACCTATCAGCCTCCTGCAAAGGGACTGCGAACTGGTACGGGGCTGGATGAACTCGTCTCCGAGATAATTCAACGTCTCAAACTAAAAACGAAAACAGAAAATGGCAACGATTGAGGAAAGAAAACAGCAACTGGAAAAGAAGCTGAAGAAAATGGCAGAGGACAATGTCGTGGTGAAACCTGTCACGGTTCCCAACCCCTTCGATCCATCCGAGGACACCGAGCCTTCCCTCGCAACATCACGAGAGGAAGACAAAAGTTCGGAAGAAATGAAGACGGCAAAAGAAGAACGAACAGACGAAACTGGAGGAGAGGAAATCGGGAACACGGAACCGAAAAGAGAAAGAAAACCGAGAATAGAAAAGTCTGGCAGGTCGTCCCTTTCCATAGAGGAATACCGTTCCCTATACTTTCATCCCGTACGTTCGCAAATGCGGACGGCTTTCTCCATCAATTTGGAGACATTACAGAACCTGCGCAATGTGCTACAAGACTTAGGAGAAAGGGTATCTATTGCTTCCTATATTGATAATATCCTCCGGGAGCATCTGCGGGAACATCAGGAACTTCTCAATAATGCAGCAGCAAAGCAAAGACGTAAAACAACAATAACACTATGATGGAAACAATACTTTTCAGTTTTATACTGGTACTCATCATCATTTGGATGATGCTTGGTATCCTGTATTTCTATATGCGGTATGTATCTCCGTATGACTTCATTATCAAGAAAAACGGAAAGAGCGATGAAGATATCAAGAAGAAAGAAGCAACGAAGAAAAAAGACGGACAGAAAGGAAAAGGAACAATAGAGCAAGCCGAGTTTGTACTGATTGGAAAAAGCCGTTCCACTTCCCCGATTATCCCACAAATTCCCTCTGTTTCATCATCTGAAAATTCGGAGCAGAATAATAATAATTTTGCACCGCAGAACTCCGAAAAGGAGAAAGAAATGGAAGAGGACAACGAAATGGACGTTGATTTCGAGATGGAGAGAGTGGACGAAGATGAGATTGTCCGTGAGGAATTAAACCTATCCATCGAGTCCACATCGGGCGAAGCCGAAATTTCGGAGCAGTCCGTCCTCGCACGTGACTTAGTCCGCCTGCAAAAGTGGGCAAAGAACAGTGAGGAGGCTGATGAGGGAGAAGTCAAAGAGACCGTTCTGCAGCTTCAAGACTCAGACCTGTTGGATAAGTACAAAGAAAACATCGCCAAGATGCTGGGTGAACAAGCCTCGCTATTGGAGAAAATCCGTAAGGCGGAAGAAAAGGAAGAACAGAATGCTCAACCAGCAATGCCATCATCACAAAACTCAACACCTCCTGTTTCTGGCATATCTGACACAGCAGTGGGCGATGCTGACGACAGACCGCTGTCCTATTATCTGTAAAAATGGTTTCTTGATTTTCATATTTCGGAGGAATGCAGGGGGTGGCTCAAAAGTAAAACAATCAACCAATATCAGTCATACAATAAAACCGAGCCGCCCCTTACCACCTCTATCCAAAAGAAAACAATTCATTTAACAACTTAAAATAAAAAGAACAATGAACAACAAAAAGAAAATCACAATGCTGCTCCTGATAGCCGCCACTGCCACAGGAGCATACGCACAGGGCAACGGCATGGCGGGTATCAATGAAGCCACAAAGATGGTAACCTCCTACTTCGATCCAGGTACAAAGCTTATCTATGCTATCGGAGCCGTAGTAGGTCTGATTGGAGGAATAAAAGTCTATAACAAGTTCTCAAGTGGTGACCCCGACACGAGCAAGACCGCAGCTTCTTGGTTCGGTGCGTGTATCTTCCTCATTGTGGCTGCTACAATCTTGAGAAGTTTCTTCCTGTAAGGCGATGGCAGCATTTGAAATCAACAAGGGTGTAGGCCGGACGGTAGAGTTCAAGGGCTTGAAGGCGCAGTACCTCTTCCTCTTTGCAGGAGGCTTGCTGGCTGTCTTCATTCTCGTTGTCGTGCTCTATCTCTGTGGAGTCAGCCAAATTACCTGTCTTGTCATAGGTGTAGTGGGTGCCAGCCTTGTGGTATGGCAAACGTTCACCATGAATAGAAAGTATGGGCAATATGGGCTGATGAAAAAAGGAGCAATACGTATGCACCCACGCTACCTTGTAAACCGCCGTACGGTCTGCCACCTTATCTGTAACCTTCAATCAAAGAAAGCGAAGCAATGAGAAATAAAAGCAAGATAACCACCTTGGAGTCTAAGTTTCCACTGCTCTCCATAGAGCAGGGTTGCATGGTGAGCAAAGATGCTGACATCACGGTGGCTTTCCGTGTGGAGCTGCCCGAACTCTTCACCGTCACTTCTACAGAATACGAAGCAATGCACTCAGCCTGGCATAAGGCAATCAAGGTGCTACCCAATTACAGCATCGTACATAAGCAGGACTGGTTCATCAGGGAGGACTATCAAGAAAAGCTCTCCGATGGCGGACTGAGCTTCCTTGCCCGTTCCTCTGAACGGCATTTCAACGAACGTCCGTACCTGCACCACAGCGTTTACTTATTCCTGACCAAGACCAACAAGCAGCGTATGGCACAGCAGAGTAACTTCTCTTCGCTCTGCCGTGGACACCTCATTCCCAAGGAGATTACTAACAAAGATGAGGTGATGAAGTTTATGGAAGCAGTGGACCAGTTCGAGCGTATCATCAACGATACCGAGCAGATAAGGATTGTCCGCATGACTGAAGAAGAGTTAGTTGGCACAAATGTAAAGGGCGGACTGCTCGACAGGTATTTCTCTTTATCTGAAGAAGGGCATGCGTCTTTGGAAGATATCCGTCTGGGAGCAGATCTTGTGCGCGTGGGCGACAATCGCCTGTGCCTGCATACACTCTCCGATACGGACGACCTGCCTACAACAGTAAGCACAGACAGCCGATACGAGCGATTATCGACCGACAGAAGCGACTGCCGCCTTTCCTTTGCCTCACCTGTAGGGTTGATGCTACCCTGCAACCATATCTATAACCAGTACCTCTTTATCGAGGACAGCGATGCCAACTTGGAACGCTTTGAGAAGCAGGCAAGGAATATGCACT
>ENA-OOWV01001029-OOWV01001029.1-human-gut-metagenome-genome-assembly--contig:-NODE-1029-length-19544-cov-9.206475_pt1 | contig 19544 bp, 23 predicted proteins | sample MGYA00241584_ERZ501337 | MGnify/ENA primary metagenome ERZ501337 (study PRJEB25962, sample SAMEA2042744) | human gut metagenome | biome: human gut; feature: human-associated habitat; material: faeces... | reverse complement strand
TCAATATTAATTTGGTTAAAATAAACAATTTAAAATGTTTTTCAGACACGCTCTAAACAGATCACCCTTTGACATTCATTTCAAAAATATTTTGTCAAAAGCAGATTGCTATAAATAGCTGCAGGGAAATACAGAAATATTATAAAAACAGGCAGGAATCAAACATGGAAATAAAAAAACAGACAAACCTCAGAGGAGAACTCACTGTACCCGGAGATAAATCCATTTCCCATCGTGCAGTCATGTTCGGTTCTCTTGCACAGGGTACTACAAAGATCACACATTTTCTTGAGGGAGCTGACTGTCTCTCTACTATCTCCTGTTTCCGGAAAATGGGAATCGATATTGAAAGAAATGCTTCCGAAATCCTCGTTCATGGAAAGGGACTTCACGGACTCAGTGCTCCGTCTGAAACTCTGGATGTGGGAAACAGCGGGACTACCACAAGACTGATCTCCGGAATTCTGGCAGGACAGTCTTTTACCAGCGAATTAAACGGCGACGCTTCCATTCAGTCCCGTCCAATGAAAAGGATTATGACTCCTCTTCTGTCTATGGGCGCTGATATCGTGAGTCTTAGAGGCAATGGATGCGCACCTTTGCGTATTACAGGAAAGCCTTTACATGCCGCTCATTATCAGTCACCGGTTGCTTCCGCACAGGTAAAATCCTGCGTGCTTCTGGCTGGTATGTATGCAGATGGGATCACCAGCGTTACTGAGCCGGTACTTTCCAGAAATCATACAGAAATCATGCTGAATTATTTCGGCGCAAATGTGACTTCCCAGGGAACAACTGCTTCTATTGAACCGGAGCCTGTACTGAACGGACGCGAGATTAAAGTTCCCGGAGATATTTCTTCTGCTGCTTACTTTATCGCAGCAGGGCTTCTTACTCCCGGAAGTGAGATTCTTCTTAAAAATGTAGGCATTAATCCAACCAGAGACGGAATGCTTCATGTATGCAAGGCTATGGGGGCTGATATTACTCTGCTGAATGCAAGTACAGAGGGTGAGCCTACCGCTGACCTGCTGATCCACACAAGCAGTCTTCACGGAACCACTGTTGAGGGTGAGATCATCCCCACACTGATCGATGAAATCCCGATGATCGCTGTAATGGCAGCTTTTGCAGAGGGGACGACTGTTATCAGGGACGCACAGGAGCTGAAGGTAAAAGAATCCGACCGTATCGCAGTGGTAACAGAAGGGCTGAAACGCATGGGAGCTGATATTAAGCCGACTGATGACGGAATGATCATCCATGGAGGAAAGCCACTTCATGGTGCCGGGATCAATTCTTATCTTGATCACCGTATTGCCATGTCCTTTGCTGTTGCAGGTACAATTTGTGACGGTACACTTACTATCAAAGATGGGGACTGCGTTAAAATTTCCTATCCGGAATTCTATGAAGATCTGTACTCTCTCGGAAAATAGCAACTGTCATTTATAATTATGCTGCTGTCAACATATCATTTTTTTATGTTTGTTGACAGCAGCATAATTTTTACTGTTCACCTGTAATATCCCGCAAGATGTTTTTTTATCCTGCATATCTTTTGTCTTTCTGTACATACTTTTCATAACAAAGCATAATTTGCAATTCCTATTTACAGTATCTTCATACTCTCTCAGATTGTATTTTTATAGATACTTGAGAAATTTTATCCAAAATAGCCTTTTCTTTTTCCGATAAATCGGTTATAATGTGAATCGTCAGAAGATTGTTATTATTTTAACATTATTCGATTTGTTTTACTATAGCAGGATTTCACACTCTGATGGTCTGGATTAAGATGCATTATTTATGAGGATTGCTATACACACTGATATTATAATTTTCACGGTGAGTATACCATACAGGTATACAGCCAGAGAGGAGCTAACATTTATGAAAATCTTATTTTACGGCACAAAAAACTACGACGAAGAATTTTTCGAGAAGCTTCTTCCTTCCTATCCGGGAATTACAATTAAATTTACCGAAGCAAATATTCACGAAGAAACTGCTTCCCTTGCAAAAGGATATGAGGCCATCTGCGCTTTTGTAAACGCTGATCTGAGCACTCCTGTTATCGAAGAGCTGAATGCTCAGGGTGTAAAACTGATCCTTATGCGCTGCGCAGGATATAACAATGTAGATCTGGAAACTGCTCACAAATTCGGAATGAAGGTTCTGCGTGTTCCAGGATATTCTCCGGAAGCTGTGGCTGAGCATGCAATGGCACTTGCGCTGACCGCAAACCGCCACACACATAAAGCATACATCAAATGCCGCGAAAACAACTTCTCTTTAAGTGGTCTGATGGGACTTAATTTCTATCAGAAAACTGCCGGAATCATTGGTACCGGAAAAATTGGCCAGGCAATGGCAAAAATCTGCAAAGGTTTTGGTATGAGAGTTATCGCTTACGATCTTTTCCCGAATAAGAGCCTGGATTATCTGGAATATGTATCTCTGGATGAGCTTCTGGCAACCAGTGATCTCATCAGTCTTCACTGCCCGCTTACAGAAGAAACCAAACACATCATCAATGAAGAAACTATCGCCAAAATGAAAGATGGTGTAATTCTTGTAAACACTTCCCGCGGCGGCCTGATCAAGACAGAGGACCTGATCTCCGGAATCCGTGATCATAAGTTCTTTGCAGTAGGACTGGATGTTTATGAAGAAGAAACTGATTTCGTATTCGAGGATATGTCCGAGCGTATTCTGCAGAGCTCCATTACCCAGCGCCTGCTCTCCTTCCCGAATGTAGTGATGACTTCTCATCAGGGATTCTTTACAAAAGAAGCACTGACTAACATTGCCGAGACTACTCTCGAAAATGCGAAAGCATTTATGGATGGGAACGAACTGAAGAACGAGGTTCTTTCCTGATAATTACAGAAATATGATCAGGGGGCTGTCGCAATAATAATTCCAGCGACAGCCCCCTTGTGATTATTTTTCAGTTTTCGTTTTAGTTTCTGATTTCGTTGTATCTGCAGAATCTGATGTTTCAGTTTTATCCGCAGATTTTTTTGCAGAAGAATCTGAAGTTTCTGCTTTATCTGTATTTTCCGTTTTATCTGTAGTTTCTGTTGCATCTGTAGTATCTGTAATGTCAGCGGTTTCTTCCTCAGGCTCATCAATCTGTTTCATATCCTCGTCAGAAGTATCTGCATCCATTTCATTCAGCTCTTCTTCTGTCAGCGGTTCAAGATCATCCTGATAAATTTCCTTATTTGTAATATCATCTTCTGACTTCTTCCCACATCCGGCAAGACCGATGGATGCCAGAAGCATTCCTGTAATCATAAAGTATTTTATTTTTTTCATTTTAATCATCCTTTCGTCTGTTCCACATAACACAAATGGTGTTTCATTTTCAGATAATATTTATTCTGCTGTTCTCAATCTGCCTGCCAGATCTTTTATTTCCTGTATGATATCTTCTCTGTCTCTGACCGGCACTTTGTCTGTACGATTTACATATACAGTCCCCAGACTGTCACAGCTCATCTGACGAAGCAGCATCTCTGCCGTACTTTCCGCTTTTTCTCTGGGTCCGATACTTCCTGCTGTCAGCAGAACTGCTCCTGTTTTCTTCTTAGGAACAGGTTCTTCTTTACGGATATATCTTGCGCTGAAATAGGTCTGCAGTCTGCTCATCACAGCAAGAAGCATTCCCGTAACCTCCTCAAAATATACAGGAGATGCCATAATAATATGGTCACATTCTTCAATGTACGAAAGAACCTCCTGCCATTCATCTTTGACTGCGCATCCTGCATGGTCAAAACACCATCTGCAGTCTATACACGGTCGGATATCTGCCCTGTAGGCATTAACCACCTTAAAATCCCCTCCAAGATTTTCCTGCAGAGTCCGGATCATATATGCAGTTTCACCGTTCTTTCGCGGTGAACCGTTGAATATCAATGTTTTCATCTTTATTTTTCCTCATATTCTTTCCTGAGAAGTGCTATCTCACGTACCCATCTCTCATTATCTTTGAATGCTTTCAGAGCATGCTTCATATGCTTTAGGATAACACATCTCATTCTTTGTCTGTAATATTTATGTAACCTTTTGTCATGGTATTATAACAAAAATACGGTTTTATGAAAAGACTTATTTCTTGACGATTCTGTGAATCCTCTATATACTTTGAATATGTCCTATAGCAATTACGATTTATTTTTTGTTAATTCTGATCATCTGTTCAGATATTTTAACTGCCCAGTCTCTTTAATATTTTTTTAATACTATATCTCTAATCTATTATAAACGAAAGCGAGAACTATACATATGAGCCTACAATCCAACAAGCGAAGCCAGACGAAATCTTCTTCTGCACGCAGGAAAGACATCTACAAAAAATCAAAATACTATCAGGAAAAAAGGCAAAAATTGCTGATTGCAACAGGTATCGGTATCTTTGTTCTGGTTTTTATATTTATTCTGGCAGGTATCCGCGGATGCAGCAACTATATGAGTTCCAGACAGGCAGCAGCCAAAAAAACTGTTTCCATGAACGCTTCTGAGGACAACAGCCAAAAAGCATCCTCAGATTCTCAGAACACGGATTCCTCCAATGCTACAGTATCTTCTCCTGTTTCTCTGACACTCAGCGTTGTCGGTGACTGCACTCTTGGCACAGATGAAACTTTTGATTATGATACCAGCTTAAATGTTTATTATGAAAATTACGGTGCAGATTATTTCCTGCAGAATGTAAAAGATATTTTTTCCGCAGATGATCTGACTATTGCAAATTTTGAGGGAACACTCACCGATTCTGATGAACGGGAGGATAAAACATTTGCATTTAAAGCACCCGCATCCTATGCCTCTATTCTGACAGGCGGATCTGTAGAAGCCGTAAATACCGCTAACAATCACAGTCATGATTATGGTGAGCAGAGTTTCAATGATACTCTGGCAGCATTGGACGACGCAGGGATTGTGCATTTCGGATATGATGAAACTGCTGTTATGGATGTAAAGGGAATCAAAGTAGGATTAGTCGGTATCTATGAACTGTATGACCATCTTGAGCGCGAGCAGCAGTTAAAAGACAATATTGCAAAAGTAAAGGCAGACGGGGCACAGCTGATCGTAGTGATCTTCCACTGGGGTAATGAAACGGAAACCGTTCCGGACAGCAACCAGACAACACTTGGACGCATCGCGATCGATGAAGGCGCTGATCTTGTATGCGGACATCATCCGCATGTACTTCAGGGTATTGAAACTTATAAAGGCAGGAATATTGTATACAGCCTCGGAAACTTCTGCTTCGGCGGCAACAGTTCTCCAAGTGATATGGATACCATGATCTACCAGCAGACCTTTACTATTGATGCCGATGGGGTAAAAAAAGACAACGTGACCAATATCATTCCCTGCTCCATTTCTTCTGCTGCCTATGATGGATATAATAATTATCAGCCAACTCCGGCAGAAGGTGATGAGGCAACAAGAATCCTTGGAAAAATCAATGAGCGGAGTTCCTGGATTTCTACTGCAGAAGGCAGTACTTTTACTGCAAAATATAACAGTAATAATGACTCCCAGAGCAGTTCTGCAGATACAGCTGCTTCAGATAGCGATATCGTTGATATGAACAGTTCAGCTTCAGATGACACAGACGCAGAGACATACGACGAATCCTATGATACTGATAATTCGGACGCCGAATAAATAGAGCCTTCATTCATCCAAAATCACATCCATACTTCAAAAGAGCTGAAAAATCCAGTTAAGGACTTCTCAGCTCTTTTTTATATTTTTACTATGCTTTTATCAGGCAGATAAAAGCATCCTCTTCGCTACTTGCTCATAACCAGATAATTGATTGATATAATTATTTGGGTGACATTATATGATAATCATAGCATCTGCTATGATTGGCTCGGCAAGCTCCACGATTTTGTCTGGATTCTTAAATGTCTTTTCCTCCAACCATTTTTCCAGATTCAACCTTGGGTCGCTTTCCTCCGAGAGAAGTCCGCGGTTCGTGATGTCAATAGTGCTTTCTGCTTCAATATCTGCCACATAGAATGCGCCAAGCTCGTACAGGTTCTTTTGCAGTAATGGAATATTGAGTGCCTTCTTCTGCTCAGATGTGCAGGAATACCGCACCCGGACTATCTTATCCGTCACTTTTTCCGGAAGTCCTGTTCTATGGAGGTACATGTTTCCCTCTCGGATATAGTCACCGACTTCATCAGAATCCCATGTGACCGTATAAAACTGTCTGTACGGTGTAGTGTATCTGTGTCCTTTTACCAGTACGCCGTTCTCGTTGAATTCGTGAATCCAGAATCCTCGCTCCTGTCCTTCATCATTGAAATTCATGGCGTTGATCGCTCCGGAGTAAAATACGTTATGCAGGCCATCAAGCATCTGTGGTCGGTGAATGTGTCCGAGAAGAACAGCTTCATATTTCGCCGCAATCAGGGTTTCTCTCGGTATCACCGGTTCAAAATTCGTAAAGAAAGATGTCTGTCCGGATTCCATATTGCAACCAGGGATTGTATAATGTGCCATGAGAATCGGTGTATTTTCGCACTCTGCTCTCAATGCAAAAACCATATCCGAAATATATTTCGTCCATGCAAGATTTTCTTCGTCTGCAGATAAACCAGGGAATTTTGCTCTGAACTCCTGTTTGTCAAATCCAGGTATGCAAGCAATGTCTGCATATTTCGTTTTGATAACAAACGGTTCCGTCACAACACATACGTTATTGACGTTCAGCAGCATTCTTTTGAGAACTCGGAACTGGCCGCTTCCATCATGGTTCGGTGTTCCTCTCATTACGATCACATATCCTGCAAAACGTGCCAATGATGCGATGATGTTGGTCGCATGAATCATTTCATCCGAATATCGTACCGGGCCGATCTGCTCCTGGTGGAAGATATCACCAGAAATGCAAACAATGTCCGGTCGTTCTTTAATAGCTACATCAACCATATACTCAAGACATTTTACTGTATCCTGTGAACGGAGATTCACTCCGTCCACCACAGGACCTTTGAACTGGCCAATATGCCAATCAGCTGTATGTAATATTTTCATCTGCGTCCGCCTCCTCTCTGACATTTAATGCAAAGTGGCTCTCCGAATTTATTGATTGAGTATTCATAAACCCTTTCATTTATGATCTCACCGCATCTGGAACACTGGAAATCTGCCGATCTATCCTGCTCTGGTTCTGGCTCCGGTTCGGGAGCAATATCCGGCTCCTGCATTGGTGGATAATCATCTTCGCTTTCTGTATCCGAAGCATATGCCGGATTATCCAAATCGTCCTGAGTAAATACTGTGCTTTCAGATTCGAAATCCACGTTCTTAACTGCTATCTGTGGTGCACCAAACATATTGTTCACAGAGTTCATACCCTGCGTCAGCATTGCCTGTCTGACCTGTGGATCCGAGAAATCCGGTGAAAAAATTACTGTTGGAATTGCGAAATTCTTCTGCAGTTCCGCCTTTGTGTATGTACCTTTTACGCCAAGCAGAGCTCTTATTACACGAAGCTTCGCGCCGGTCATAGACTTTTCAGCCCAGGTCTTTTTCAGCAGTGCCATGTTTACCATGACGGAGCGATCAATGTATCTATCCCTGTCTTCTTTCGCAATCACAAAAGCCTGGCATTTCTTTCCCCATTTATTTTGGGATTCCACCCATTGTCCAGAAAAGATTTCCGCTGCTGCCTGTGCCTGTTTTTCATCAGTAATGCCTTTTGCAGCTTTGTCCGCAAACTCAATGCGATACTTCTCTTCTTCATCTTCCAGACAGATCACCTTCTGGTCAGTTTCTGTTCTGGCTGTTCCGTCAGCCTTGCGCATAGCTCCCTGAGCCTGTGCTCGATATGTAACCCGGTCGATACGCTCACCATATGTTTCCTTTGGATTGAACTGGATACCGGCTGCCATAGCCATTTTGTTGAGCAAAGGCTTAGATAAAGAAAACACATCTTCCCAGATGTCTTTTCCTCTCTCATCCTGCTTACCTGTCTTAACTGAACCAACCTTGAAAATGTCTCCGCTGTTCTCGCTCAGATCGACAGGAACCTCTTCTACATGGAATTTGTAGAATGGATTAAGCTGCACGTCCGTTGCTGTCGGAACTAGCAGATTATAATTTTTGTATGCCGTAATAACTTCCGGCAAACTTCCTAAAACCTCTTTCATCTACTTGATTACCTCCTAAATTTGTGATAAAATGACGGTGTTCTTTAAAAAATGAGGCCCAACCTGTTTTTTAAAGTTCTGACCCAAAAGCCTCGGATGCGGATTTATGAGTGCCGTCTACACTTCATATCTCCTTTAAGCATCTGGGGCTTTTAATATGCATCTCCTACAGCGAATCTGGTCAATGCGTATACCCACACCCACATGAGCGGGATTGCTATCCATTCGGATCCGAGTTCTGCGCTTCCCCTTATTGCGCAAAGCATATCGCTCAGATATCCGAAGAAGATAAGGCTGACTGCTGTAGGAACGATGTAAACCATCGACCTTTTCAAGAAGCGAATTCTCTTTTTTATTTTCGCTCTTTTCTTTTTTTTTGGAATATTCCTCATACTCCTTCTCATTAAATTCTCGCACCACGGACAGATATATCCGTGTTTTGGAATCTTCTGTAATGTACTGATGTTCCACATTCTTTCGCATATCTTGCACTTTGCGTACATCCATTATCTTGCCTCCTTATCAATTAAGATCAATTCTTTGGCGATAACGCTCTGTAATGCGCATCTGTCCATTTCATGCCAGCTGATCGGTACCGGACTGTTATCCAGCGCATTTAAAATTCTCTCAGCTGTTGTATGATATTTCTTCATATCTTCTGTTGTAAGCAATTTCGCACCTCCTTCATCTATGCTGTCTTCTCTGTATTAATCTGGGTTACAAAAATCCCAAGATCAACACTTTCCATATCATTCAGTTCTTTCAGAAGTTCTGCGTCTGATGTAATTCCATAATTCTTTTTTAATATTTCTTTTAATTTTTCTTTAAGGTCCATCAAAACACTTCCTTTTAATTATCTGAATCCGAAATATTAAGATAATCGCTGATTCTTCTTCTGATTTCTATACTGGTGTTCTTTCCATTTAAAGTTGACGAAAGATAGCATCTGGAACAGCCAAGTTCTTCGGCCAGATCATTGACAGAGATATCATTCTGAATCATTGCTATTTTAGCTTTCTTGCACCAAGGAGATAATTTCTTCTGCATCAAATCTCCTCCCCTCATTTCAAAGATTTTTCAATCCAGTTTTTCAGATTCTGAGTCACCTCATTAACCTCATCCAAGGTTGCTATAATCTTCTCTAAATCCGGCTTTTCGTCCTCTGTAATAACTCCATCTGCCGTAATATCCAGCAGGAGTTCTTTGGCTTCGTTGATCTTTCGGAATGAGCACAATGCCCTGAGTGCAATCCTATCAATATCCTGATTCTCGATCTTTGGCATTCCTTTTCCCAGAGGGCACATTTCCCGGCAATAATTACCTTTCAATTCAGGGGCTCTATAGATATCCGCCATCAGAAGCACTTCCTCTGGATAAGGGGTAACACTGCCAAGTTCTATTCGTGCAAGCCTTGTCCGGTCAACACCAAGTTCCTCGGCAGCTCCTTCGCGGCTACTTAATCGTTCATTGAACTTTGCCGCCTCGTATCGTGCCTGACAAAACATATTATCGGCCGCTTTCGTGGCATACTTCGACATTTTTCTATCCTTTCTTTAATGCTATGATGTAGTTACAACCTATTAAATTGTGTACTCTGTATTGATATCCAATGCTTTACTGATTGTCTCAGCTAAAGCTGGTGCATATGAAGCGCCATTGATAGTCCGGCTCACATAATTTCGACACATACCAACCTGATCACACAAATCTGTTACTGTCATATCCCTGTCGATCAATGTCTTCTTTACTTCTTTGCACCAAGGGGATAATTTTCGTTTCACAAAATCACCTCCAGTCGTTACAGTAAACATTTGTTATTTACATTTGTTTAAAATTGCTATAAAATTGTAATGGCAGAAAAATATTGTGAATCAAAATGATGCAACCTCTTAATAGCTGTGGCGGCCATACTCGAGGAAATATTTTTATTTGCAATTATCTCTGCTACATTTTTTATTTCGTTTTAAACATTTGTTTATTACAGTTATATAATAATCCCCATTTGTGAATTTGTCAATAGTCTTTTTCACATTTTGGGATTCAGGAGAATTATATGATTATTCAGCGTATTTTAATGTTGCTTGAGGAAAAATCATTAACAGCAACGGACTTATGCCGCGCCATTGGTATCAATACAAGCACAATGACCAATTGGAAAAATCGAGGAACAGATCCACCCGCAAAATTGATAATCCCCATTTGTGAATTTTTAGGAGTATCATCGAACTATCTATTAACTGGAAAAAATAATAGTATCAAAGAAACTATTTCTTCTGAAGATTCAGAATGGTTATCTTTAATTCACCAACTTCCCAGAGATGTCCAACTTGAATTTAAGGGAGAAATAAAAGGATATTTGAAATGTCTCGAACGTCAAAGTTCAGATAAGAAACTTAAACAAGCAAAATAATAAGCTTCGAGTGGTACCGAAGCCAAAAGGGGAAATAACTATGGATGATTATTCTGATTCTTATTATCTTCCATACAGTGTTGTTGGAAACAATTTTGAGATTTATTACATTCCCAAAGCCATAGACGACTATATTGAACTCTCTCAACAAATATGCTCCGAAAAAAATTTTAATAAGAAATTGTTTTATTGTTACCAGCAATTAAAACTTCTTCCATTTTGGATAAAAGATGAACTTTCTATCGGAGACTTCATTCCACCAGTAGTTCCATGTCGTGACTGGGGTCCAAAACTTCATATGTACAAAGGTGAATGGGATAAAGCTCGTGATTTTATATTACAATGTGACAAAGCAAATGCCTATTATCCGAATCATGGCGAAAACGAGTTGAAAGAACTCGCAGATTTTCAGTATGTTGCAGAAATAGCTCTCTCTTATATTAGTATGCACCCAGGAGTTTTACAGAAAGATATCTACACAATTTTAAATAATCAAATACCAGATATTAATATTTTAAAAAGATTTACACGCTGGTCTACACAAATTAGGAAAGAACCATACAAAAGAACCAACAAATTGTTTGTGTCAAATTAATACTTTAATAAAAAGTTGGAGGAAACGTTATGAAATGGAGAAAACTTCTACTTTCTGGACTTACAATTCCTGTATTTGCATGTATACTTCCTGTAAGCACCGTAAATGCAGATTGTAAAATTTTATCTCAAGATGAATTAGAAAATATATCTCTGGATGATTTAAAGAAAGAGTATCAACTTTTGGCAGATGAATATTCTACTCTTTTAAATTCATCCACTGATTCAGCAGATGATAGTTATGATATTAATCAGTTTGCTCCAGGCACTGCGATAAAGGATGTTTATGTCAAACTCGGAGAGCCAGACGATATGCAGGATATGGATTATTTCAAAATATATCAATTTATTTCTGATGGAAATAATATTCCTTGTTATGGATTAGAAAATTTAATATTTACATTTTCCACGGACGAAAATGACAACATTGAAGATTATACGCTTTCAGGTTCCTGTAGTTTAGATATGGAAACCCAAATAAACAATAAGATTGTGAATGATCTTTCAGAAAAATACGGGGATGGCAGTCTTTCCGAAAATAAATTTGGTACATCTCAAGTTGAATGGAAGTTACCTTCTTCATGCAGTTATAATACCGTAGCTATGTCCAAAGATTCTTATAAAAAGACTTCTATTACATTTACTTTCAAATAAGGAATAATTATGACCGTAGGTAAGCGAATAAAAGACTTACGTACTGAAGCCAATTTGCTTCAGTCTGAACTTGGGAAAGCCGTAGGAGTTTCTGCCCAGGTAATCTCGAATATTGAGAGAGGCTATACCAAGCCATCCACCGAACTGGTTAATCGGTGCGCAAAATATTTCGGTGTGCCGGCAGATTATCTTCTTGGCCGGACCACTGAAAAATATTCTACAACAGAGCAAAAAGAAGCTCCTGCTCTTTCTGCAAAAATAAAAGACCGGATGGATCAGTTGCAGCTGAACCCGTCCGATCTGATCACTAAATCAGAAATTCCCGAAGATTCCTTTGAGGATATCATGACAGGAACAGTTATCCCAGGGATAGATGTCGCCGGCAGGCTCTCTAAAGCCCTTGATACTTCCATAGATTATTTAGTAGGGAATTCTGAATACAGCTGTGCCATTGCTTCAGAAGACGAACAGGATATCATCCTGCGGTACCGTCAGTTATCCAAGAAGGGAAAACGTATCTTTTTGGGAATGATGGAGAAGATGGAAGAAGAAAAAACAGAATAGTATATTTAACTGGGGAACCGTTGGGGTGTTATGTCAGCCGCCGGACACTTATGTGAAAGGAGGCTGGTGCTGATGGTTACATATGGAGATCTTTTTACCTTTGTAATTATGCTTTGTGCAGTTGTAACTCTTGTTATCAATTTAATGCATAAAAAATAGCGCCCCTGCTCTGGTAAAGTAAGGCGCTATTTTTTAGTTACTACTCTATCCGGCGGTCAGGTGTGCACTGACCAACGGTTCTCTTGTTAAGTACATTATATCTATTCATATACTTTTTGTCAAACAGATATTACATATATTCCAACAAAGGAGCATCCATATGGCACGAAAGAGAACTAATCTAATCGGCAACACGCCGTCTGTACGCGAAACAAAAGTCGCTATATATATTCGAGTTTCTACCATTCATCAGGTAGACAAAGACTCTATTCCCATGCAGAAAAAGGATTTAATTGCATACTGCCAGCTTATCCTCGGAACCGATAATTATGAAATTTTTGAAGATGCAGGGTATTCTGGAAAAAATACAGACAGACCAGCATTTCAGAATATGATGGGGAGAATCCGAAAGGGCGAATTCACTCATGTTCTGGTTTGGAAAATAGACAGGGTATCCAGAAATCTATTGGACTTTGCGGAAATGTATGAGGAGCTGCGTTCGCTACGTGTAACCTTTGTAAGTAAGAACGAACAATTTGATACCTCAACTGCAATCGGAGAAGCCATGTTGAAAATCATATTGGTTTTTGCCGAGCTGGAAAGAAACATGACATCTGAGCGTGTAACAGCAACTATGATATCAAGAGCTAACAGTGGCCAATGGAACGGTGGACGCATTCCTTTTGGATATAGTTATGATCCTAAAGAAAAAGTCTTTTCCATACGTGAAGACGAAGCCTCCATTTGCCGTGAATTAAAAGATCTTTATCTGCTTAATCGGTCACTTGCTTATGTCAGCAGAGCTTTGAACGAAAAAGGATATAAAACACGAGCTGGGGTAAGCTGGTCCCCTCATTCAGTATGGATCATCGCCTCAAGCCCTTTTTATGCAGGAATCTACCGATATAATCGATATAAGGGAGTAGAAAGCAGAACAATCAACCCGGAAGAAGAATGGGTTATGATTCGAAATCACCATCCGGCAATATTTACACTGGAAGAGCATCAAACAATGAGAAGTATTATGAAATCTAACAAACGAAATATGGACAATCTTCCAGGAAGGGTTCATCTTTCTACAAAAACACATATCTTCCAAGGAATTATGTATTGTGATAAATGCGGCAGTAAGATGGTGTCTACCCCTGGCAGACTTCATGTTGATGGATATCGTACTTCAAACTACGGTTGTCCTTTAAGACGCAACACTAAAAAATGTAATAATCCTACTGTAAATGATATCGTCATAGGTGAATTCGTTATCAATTACATTCTGAATATGCTCAACGCCAAGAAAACATTTTCTACAATAAATACGCCAGATGAATTGAACGCTGCTCTTTTATCCGGATCTGTTTTCTCCGAAGTATCTTCTGTTGAAGAAAATGGGCTTAATAGCTTTTTTAATCTCCTGTCAAGATATGGTTCTGACAGATCTTATATTTTTTCAGTCAAGAGCCCACGAAAGAAAAAGGCAGCTGTTGATCCGGAACTTTCAAAACTTAGAAAAGAAAAAGAAAAGCAGGAGCGAGCACTCCAGCGTTTACAGGACCTTTATTTATATTCTGAGACTTCCATGTCGGAAAAAGATTTTATCATTCGGAAAAGTGAAATCTCATCTCATTTAGATAATATCAACAGGCAATTGGGGCTTATGACGCAAGATCAAGCCTCCTTCCTTTCAGATGAAGAATTTATTAAGCAAGCCAGTCATTTACTGATTCAAAAAGAATTAAAAAATAAAAAATATATCTATTTCAAAAAACTGGTCAGCACTGTGGATCCAGATATTTTAAAAGCATATATGGAAACTATTCTCGACTCCATCTACACAGCCGACGGAAAGATTACTGCTATTACATTCAAAAATGGGCTAACTCATAGATTCATATATAAAGACAAGTAATTGGTTCTAAATGCCAAAAGCCGGGAAATCGCTCCCGGCTTTTATGTTTTATGGTATCTAACAAATATTAGAAAACGGTGTCATATCAAAATCATGGCATCTCCAAAAGAGAAAAATCTGTACTTTTCCTGCACTGCAGTCTCATAGGCATGCATGATATTCTCCTTGCCTGCCAGCGCAGACACCAACATCACAAGTGTGGATTCCGGCAAGTGGAAGTTTGTGATCAGGGCATCGATCATTTTGAAATGATAGCCCGGATAGATAAAGATTTCTGTCCATCCGCTTCCGGATTTCAGAATTCCATCTTCTCCTGTTGCAGATTCCAGTGTTCTGCAGCTTGTGGTTCCTACTGCTATTACACGTTTACCTGCCTTCTTTGTGTCATTGATCAGCTTTGCCTGATCCTCCTCTACTATGTAGAATTCGGAATGCATATGGTGGCTTTCCACGTCATCTACTTTGACAGGGCGGAAAGTTCCGAGACCTACATGAAGAGTCACATGAGCGATATTGACGCCTTTTTCCTTTACTTTTTCAAGAAGCTCTTTAGTAAAGTGCAATCCTGCTGTCGGTGCTGCTGCGGAGCCTTCGTTCTTTGCATAAACTGTCTGATAACGGTTCTTATCTTTCAGTTTATGTGTAATATAAGGCGGCAGAGGCATTTCGCCAAGCTGATCCAGGATTTCTTCAAAGATTCCTTCATAATGGAACTGGATCAGACGGTTTCCCTCGTCCACCACATCAATAATCTCACCTTTTAAAATACCATTTCCAAATGTGATCTTAGCACCCGGGCGTGCCTTCTTTCCGGGTTTTACCAGACACTCCCAGATATCATTCTCTCTTCGCTTCAGAAGCAGGATCTCGATCAGTGCTCCTGTCTCTTCTTTATGTCCGTATAACCGGGCAGGGATTACCTTTGTATCGTTGATGACCAGGCAGTCTCCCTCTTCCATATAATCCAGAACATCTGTGAAATGGCGATGCTCAATGCTGCCATCTTTTAAAGACAGATGCATCAGTCTGGATGAACTTCTGTCCTCCAGAGGATCCTGAGCGATCAGTTCCTGAGGAAGGTCATAATAAAAATCTGATGTTTTCATTTTATCTACTCCTCTTCTTCCTTCCACTGTTTCCTTAACTGGCGCACATAGTTCCATTCTTTGTTTGTCAGATCAGCTTTCTTAAGAAGATCCGGGCGTCTTTTTGCCGTGCGGTAAATTGACTGCTCTCTGCGCCACTTTTCTATGTTTGCGTGATGACCGGACATAAGAACCTCCGGTACTTTTTTGCCATGCCACTCTTCCGGACGGCTGTACTGCGGATACTCCAGAAGGTTTCCTGCAAAGGATTCTGTCTCACCGGACTCCTGATTGTTCAGTACACCCGGAACCATTCTTGAAATGGAATCCATCATGACCATTGCAGGAAGTTCGCCGCCTGTAAGCACGTAATCTCCGATAGATACGTAATCTGTGACGATTTCCTCCAGAACACGCTCATCAATTCCCTCATAGTGTCCACAAAGGAATACCAGATCCTCTTCCTGCGCCATTTCTCTGGCCATAGCCTGGTTAAATACCTGCCCCTGAGGAGTCAGATATACAACTCTTGGCTTTTTTGCCGTACGGTTTGCAATCGCCTCATAAGCAAGGTAAACCGGTTCTGCCTGCATCAGCATTCCGGCACCGCCGCCATAGGTATAATCATCCACTTTCTGGTGCTTATTGAATGCATAATCACGAATGTTCACTGCCTCCAGTGTGAGGAGACCTTTTGTGATCGCACGTCCGGTAATGCTGGTATTCATGCCATTTTCAATCATCTCCGGAAACAGGGTTAAAACATGAAAATTCATTTATATTAATCCTTTCATCAGATGAATGGTCATTACATTCTTCTCCACATCCACATCAAGGATACATTCCCTGATAGCAGGGAGCAGAATTTCTTCGCCTTTGTCATCCTCTACTACATAGACATCATTAGCGCCTGTTTCCATTACATCTTTCAGAGTTCCAAATTTGCTTCCGTCTTCGAGAACTACATCCATACCGATCAGGTCTGCAATGTAATATTCATCTTCTTCCAGCTCCTGCGCTTCTTCTCTCGGGATCCAGAGTTCTCTTTTTTTATACATCTCTATATCATTAATATTATCAATTCCCCTGAATTTCAGGATTACAAGGTTCTTGAAATACTTAACATTCTCTATTTCAAGCTTTCTTTTCTCTCTGCCTGTGTCAAGCAGAACATATTCCAGATCCAGAAATCTGTCTGCATCTGTGGTAGGATATACTTTTACTTCCCCGCGTATTCCGTGTGTCGTAGTGATCACACCAACTTTTAATAAATCTTCCATCTGCTGACTCCTATAATTTTCATATCATACGTCATTTGCATTCTGCTTTTATGCCTGCTCACAGCGAATGCTGATCCATATTCCAAATCCGCTTAAACCCAAATCAGGAGCCATGGGATGTTCCACAGCTCCTGACCCTTATTTTCATTGCAGAATATCTACAATCACTTTTTTGCTGCTTTTTGAAGAAGCTGCTTTTACCACAGTTCGGATCGCTTTCGCAATTCTTCCCTGCCGTCCGATAACCTTGCCCATGTCAGCAGGTCCGACTTTCAGTTCAACGATGATCGCGTCTTCCTTTTCTGTCTCAGTAACAACTACTTCATCCGGATTTTCAACAAGAGATTTTGCAATTACTTCCACTAATTCTTTCATTACATACCTCCCTGACCCGTCCCCTACGGACGCTGCAGAAATACCTTATCCTGGTATATCTGAATTATTTTTCAATTCCGGCATCTTTGAGGATTTTTGCTACAACATCTGTAGGCTGAGCTCCTGCTGCAAGCCATTTTTTAGCTGCTTCTTCATCAACTGTTACAGCACTTGGCTCAAGGTTTGGATCGTATGTTCCGATTTCTTCGATACATCTTCCATCACGTTTGCAACGGGAATCTGCAACTACGATTCTATAAAAAGGTGCTTTCTTCTGTCCCATTCTTCTTAATCTGATTTTAACTGCCATTGTTTCTTTTCCTCCATTAAATAAAATATATTGTTTTCTTATGTTATATTACTGTTCAGCTATGAAACAGTAACTTTTATGTCAAAGCGTTATCCGCTTCGCTAACTTCTCAATTACAGTCCGAACGGAAGTTTAAATCCACCACTGCGCTTACCGGCTTTTCCGCCCATAAGACCAGGCATCTGTTTCATCATCTTCTTGCTCTGCTCAAACTGTTTCACCAGACGGTTTACTTCAGAGACATCTACTCCTGCACCTCTGGCAATACGGTTCTTTCTGGAAATGTTCAGGATTGACGGATTACTTCTCTCCTGAGGTGTCATGGAAAGGATAATTGACTTGGTTCTGTCCATGGCTTTCTCATCGATCATTCCCTCAATATCCTTCATCTTACCGCCCATACCTGGAAGCATATTCAGGATACTGCCGATACCGCCCATCTTGTTCATCTGTTCCATACTGGTAAGGTAATCGTTGAAGTCAAAGTCCATTTTCTTTAACTTCTTCTGCATGTCCTGCGCCTGTTCTTTATCGATGGAAGCTTCTGCTTTCTCGATCAGGCTCATGACATCACCCATACCAAGGATTCTGGAAGCCATACGTTCCGGATAGAACTGCTCCAGATCAGAAAGTTTCTCGCCCATACCTACATACAGAATAGGCTTACCGGTTACTGTCTTGATAGAAAGGGCTGCACCGCCTCGGGTATCACCATCCATCTTGGTAAGAATGACACCGTCGATTCCTACTTTATCAGCAAATGTGCTTGCCACATTTACCGCATCCTGTCCGGTCATCGCATCTACAATGAGAATGGTTGCATCTACCTGAATGTTCGCCTTGATATCTGCAAGTTCCTGCATCATATCTTCATCAACATGAAGACGACCGGCTGTATCGATAAGTACGACATTCTGCTGATTTGCCTTCGCATGCTCTATGGCTGCTTTCGCAATATCCACAGGCTTCTGCTTATCTCCCATGGAAAATACTTCCACGCCCTGTTTCTCGCCGTTGACCTGCAGCTGTGTGATAGCCGCCGGACGGTAAACATCGCAGGCTACTAAAAGAGGTTTCTTACCTTTGGATTTCAGCTTACCTGCAAGCTTCGCAACTGTGGTGGTCTTACCTGCACCCTGCAGACCTGCCATCATGAACACTGTGATCTCATTTCCCGGGCGAAGAGGCAGATCTGTTGTCTCACTTCCCATTAATTTCACAAGTTCATCATTAACAATCTTGATCACCATCTGACCCGGATTCAGACCGCTCATAACGTCCTGTCCGATTGCCTGCTCCTGTACAGATTTAGTAAACTGCTTCACAACCTTAAAGTTTACGTCTGCCTCTAACAGAGCCATCTTTACTTCCTTAAGGGCAAGCTTAACGTCCTCCTCTGTCAGGCGGCCCTTGCTTCGCAACTTCTTAAATACATTCTGCAGTTTATCTGTCAAGCTTTCAAATGCCATATGTTATAACTCCTCTAAAATCTCATTGGAAATATTTACAATTTCATCGGAATGATATTCCCGGGCAAGTACACGGATCTGCTTTACCTGCGCCCGTATATTCAGGAATTTCTCTACAAGATGAAGCTTCTGTTCATACTCTTCAAGGGTCTTGTTGCATCTCTTGATCATATCATGCACACCCTGTCTGCTGATGCCCAGATCCTCTGCGACTTCACTCAGCGAGTAATCCTCCAGCACCACGCTCTCATAAACCTGCTGCTGTCTCTCTGTCAGAAGTTCTCCATAAAAATCATATAAATAACCTTGCTCTACAAACTTCTCCATCTGTAATCACCTTGACTATATTAACCTATTTCCAATGTGCTGTCAAGCATTTTCTCTTGACAAAGTTAATTTATAGCAATTCCATAAATTACCGCTAAATATCCAGCGAAGAAAAACAGTTTGTTTCGTGTGCATTTGCAGGGATCTTAGATATTCTTAGCTGGCAGAAATCTGCGTTATGAGCCGGCTGCATCACTGTCTGAGCGAAGTTTGCAACGG
>ENA-OOWV01001020-OOWV01001020.1-human-gut-metagenome-genome-assembly--contig:-NODE-1020-length-19662-cov-1.861937_pt1 | contig 19662 bp, 14 predicted proteins | sample MGYA00241584_ERZ501337 | MGnify/ENA primary metagenome ERZ501337 (study PRJEB25962, sample SAMEA2042744) | human gut metagenome | biome: human gut; feature: human-associated habitat; material: faeces... | reverse complement strand
ACAATCTTATTAACCTGCCAGGTGAAGGATTCCGATGAGGAATACCCATCCAAGTCCATAATATGTCACAACAGCAACAAGGTCGTTGACGGTGGTGATCAATGGCCCAGAAGCTACAGCGGGGTCTACACCTACTTTTTTGAAAAACAGAGGGATACAGGTACCTACGGCACTGGAGATCAGCATTGCAAGGAGCAGGGCGACTCCGATGCAGCCGGATACGGCGTATGCAAATACCAAAGTCTTTCCTTTAAATAAGTAAATGTAAAGTCCAATGAGTACAAAGGACAGTATACCAAGCAACGCACCATTGCAAAGACCAATCCGCATTTCTTTAAATACAAGTTCCAGTTTCTGCTTACCGGTGAGGGACTCATCCATCAGAACACGGATGGTAACAGCCAGGGACTGTGTACCGACATTTCCAGCCATGTCCAATATAAGGGACTGGAAGGCCATGATAATGGGAAGCTGGGTTACTACGTTCTCAAAGACACCTACTACAGAGGATACAACCATTCCAAGACCAAGAAGAACGATCAGCCATGGCATACGTTTCTTCATACTCTCTTTCAGCGGCTCCTTCAGATCCTCCTCTGCGGTAAGACCTGCCAGCATGGCGTAATCCTCTCCCATTTCATCATCAACCAGGTCGATGATATTGGAAGATGTGATAACACCTAAAAGGCGGTTGTCATTATCCAGCACGGGAATGGAATCCTCGGAATACGCTTTCAGTTCTTCGATACAGTCGTCAATATCCTCTTCGGCATATACATATGGGTAAGAGGTTGCCACCAGATCTTCCAGGGATTTATCCTGTCTTGCAATGATCAGGTCTTTCAGATCAATGGCTCCGTAAAATTTCTGCGACTCGGTTACCACAAAGATTGTGGAAATATTATCGTTCTTAGCAGCCTGCTCTACAAGGCTGTTCATAGCCTGCTTCACAGTCAGGTTCTCACGAATGATAATGCAGTTAGTCGTCATACGGCTGCCGATTTCATCCTCATCAAAGGAAGCGATCATCTCAATATCGTGGCGGACATCATCATCCATTAATTCGAACAGCAATTTCTTTTTGGCTTTATCAATCTTATGAAGAACCTCTACAAGGGCATCAGTCTCCATGCGTGAAAGAATGGCTGCACCTTTTTTTACATCCATCTCTTTCACATATTCTGCTGCATTATCTGAGTCCGTATACTCAAAAATATCGGACAGCATATCCAGTTCCAGAATACGGTACAGTTTGCAGCGTTCCTGAACAGTCAGCCTCGGCATTGCATCTGCAATGTCATTGGCATGAAAATCTCCCAGCTTATCGCTCATAGCTGCCGGAGAGGTATTACTTCTTACTACAGCCAGAATGTCCTGGGTGTAGTCCTGCACTCTTTTCTCCATCCTACTTTCTCCAATCTGACAATAAGACAGTTCACCATTTCCAGGTGTTTATCTTATGTATTTTTGACAGACTTATACAAAGTCCGTTTTTACGGACAGTAAAATCCGTATTTAAACAGAATTCTAGCGTGTAGCTTTTCTGTTCTTTGAGCGTGTTTGAAAAAGGTTTTCTGCAAGATGTGCTATTTGCGATAAATTTGTTACAATTTACGTTAAAAACAGGTACAGAAATTGCAGGGTGTTATAATAAATCCATGATATGAAACATGTAAAATAATCAATGGAGGATAAATGGTATGAAAACAAAGCAGGCTGTAAATCCGTACCTGCCAAGCTGGGAATACGTGCCGGATGCGGAGCCGCATATTGTGGATGGACGTGTATACATATATGGTTCTCATGATCTTTTTAACGGCTTGAATTTCTGTCTGGGAGATTATGTATGCTGGTCAGCGCCGGTAGACGATCTGGGCAACTGGCGTTATGAGGGTGTTATTTTCAAAAGAGAGCAGGATCCGGCAGCGCCGAAGATCCGTCTTACAAATGGTCTGGCAGCACCGGATATGATCCAGGGACCGGACGGAAGATTTTATCTTTATTATTTCATGGGCGGCACCAAGATGATCTCTGTGGCTGTCTGTGACAAGCCGGCAGGCAAATATGAATTCTATGGTTATGTAAAATATGCAGACGGCACTCCTATTGGAAAGAAAGAGGAGCCGCTGCAGTTTGACCCGGGCGTTTTTATGGATGACGATGGAAAACTGTATCTTTACACAGGCTTTGCCCTTCAGGGAAATCCCCTTCTGCTTGATGGATCCAAGCCGACTGAGCACGGTGCAATGTGCTTCGAGCTGGACCCGGCAGATATGCTTACTGTAAAAATGGGACCGAAATACATTGGAATTGCCAGTGAGAAAGAAGCACCGGGAAGTTCTTATGAGGGACATCCCTTCCTGGAAGCAAGCTCCATGCGTAAATTCAATGGAACCTATTACTTCATCTACAGCTCCCTGAACAGCCATGAGCTTTGCTATGCAACAAGCGATAACCCTACAGAGGGCTTTGAGTTTGGCGGTGTTCTGGTCAGCAACGGGGACATCGGCCTTCCTGGAATCACAGATGTAAAAAATGCAAGAAACTGTACCGGAAACACTCACGGAAGCCTGATCGAGATTAATGGAAGCTATTATGTTTTCTATCACAGACACAGTAACCGTAAGCAGTCTTCCCGTCAGGCCTGTGCAGAGCGCATCCGCTTTGAGAATGGCAAATTCTATCAGGCAGAGATGACCTCCTGTGGCCTGAATGACGGACCGCTTAAGGGAAAAGGAAACTATCCTTCCTACATTGCCTGCAACGTATATGGCAAAAAAGGAACCCGTTTCTTAAGTATGATCAAACATCCAAAGTCCGGACATCCATATCTGACTCAGGATGGAAAGGATCGTGAACAGGGGTCAGATCAGTATATTGCCAATATGTGTGACGGAGCAGTTGCAGGCTTCAAATATTTTGACCTGCGTGAGACCTCTAAGGTTCGTATTAATATTAAGGGAAAAGCAACTGGAGTTGTTTATTTATCCACAGAGGAAGGCGGCAAGCCAGTGGCAAAGATTCAGGTGAAACCTTGCAAGGAACAGCACGGTTTTGCAGCTGATGTAAACGGACTCGGTGAGAAAGAGGCACTGTACTTCAGTTACAAGGGAACTGGCGCATTTAATTTTATGTCTTTTGATCTGAAGTAAGATTCCATTAAATGTGCAGGAAATATTCTGCCCGCAAATGGCAGACAGAGCTTAAATAAAGGGAAAAAGAGTTTATATTAAGAGTCAAATAAACCCAGGAGGCGAAATATTTGAACATTACTAATTTTGCAAGAAAACTTGCAGAAAAGCCGGTTTTTAAAACAAGAATCAAATCCGATCAGGTGAAGCTTCCGGAGATTGCCATTGGATATTTTCTGGCGCCCTTTTGCGCCATGTTTGCCAATGCCATTTTCGGTGCCTATCTGAACCGTTATTATGTGGATGTACTTGGCTGGACGAAATTCGGAGCATTTGCCACACTTCTGCCAATCGTATCTGTGATTTTCGTAGTTCTCGGAAATCTGATGATCGGGCAGTGGATCGACAACACCAGAAGTACCCAGGGAAAAGCAAGACCTTATATGATCATTGCGGCCCCCATGCTGATCATAGCCATTATTCTTATGTTTATGACACCAGCTAAGGGCAATAATGCGGTGCAGATGATCTGGATCGCAGTGTCCTATAACCTGTACTATGCACTTGCATATCCATGTTTTTACTGTGCACATAGCTCCATGGTTTCTCTTTCTACCAGAAATTCTGAGAGCCGCGGGCTTCTTGCAACACTGTCAAATGCAGCAATGGTTGCTTCTGCCGGAGTTGGAGCCAGCATTGTAGTGCCGATCCTTCTTCAGAGCTTTCTGTTTGTGACAAAGGAAGGCGGAATTGATGTGGATGCAAGCTATTCACACTGGAGGATTATTTCCATAGTTCTTTGTCTGGTAAGTGCATTTGGCTGTATGCTGGAATATTATTTTACCAGAGAGCGTATTACAGAGGAAACCATCAATCTGAATGTAAAGGAAGAGAAGATGCCGCTGAAAAAACAGCTGGAAGGCTGTATCCACAACAAATACTGGTGGATCATCATTCTCTATTTCCTGATTTTCCAGTTTGGCCAGCTGATCAAAAACAGTTCCATAAGCTTCTATGTAAGATGGATGTTTGACAGTGTAATTAATTCTGCAAATCCGGAGCAGACTTCCGGTGCATTAATGTCAACACTTGGTTTGGTTGGTGGAATTCCTACTGCCGTTGGTATGGTAGTGGCATGGCCAATTGCCCGTAAGCTGGGCAAAAAGAGAGCCGTTGTTACAGGACTTTGCTTCTCCGTTGTAGGTGGCCTTGTCTGCTTCCTGAATGTACACAGCTTCGGAATGGTTGCTGCAAGTATGGTATTGAAAGGAATCGGAAGTATTCCGGCAATGTATGTGACGATGGCGCTTCTTTCTGATGTGCTGGATCACCTGGAAGCGAAGAATGGTTTCCGAAGCGATGGATTTACAATGTCTGTTTATAGCTCCATTATGGTAGGTCTTAGCGGACTCTGTATCGGTGTGCTGAACAGTCTTCTTACCTTTGCAGGCTACAGCAATACCGGCATTGCCTGCAATCCGCAGACTCTGGAAATCATTGAAAATGTGGCAAACTATACAGGCCAGATCGTCTACCGTCAGATGGGCGGCGTGGAGCAGGTGCTTGCATTTGCATTTTTGGCGGCAGATGTGATCACATATGCAGTTGTTATCATTCTCATGAGCCGTCTGGATGTGGAAAAACACATTGAAGAGGACCAGAAAATGATCAAAGAAAATCAGAAGAAGGCAGCTAATATCTAATTGTTTCAGAACCTGTTTCCTGTTATACTATTCTTAGTTAACACAAGTGATTCCGGCTCCCTGGTGCAGTGTTACTGTGCCAGGGGGCCGTTTTAGCCAAATAAGCTGTGAAGAAGCTATTCGGCTATGAGAAGGCAGCAAAATGGATTGGAGTATCCGTTTGATTGAATAAGATAGGTGAGAAATAATTATGATAAGAATTGCAATTGTAGAGGATGACAGGCATGATCGGGAGGCATTGAAGAAATGCCTGAATCGTTATGAAAAAGAGAACCAGATGAAATTTTCCGTAACAGAATTTCAGGACGGAGAGGATATTGTAACCGATTACACTGCCAGCTATGACCTTATTATTTTGGATATTGAGATGGCGTTTCTCAATGGAATGAAAGCAGCAGAAAAAATCCGCGAGCTTGATACAAATGTAATTATTATTTTTATTACAAACATGCCTCAGTATGCCATTCAGGGATATAAGGTAAATGCGCTGGATTATATTTTGAAGCCAATTTCCTATTTTTCATTTTCAGAGAGTATGGTAAGGGCTCTGGCAAAGGTGAAGACACCGGAGAAGGAGTACATTACCATTGTTCTGAAGGGAGGTAAAAAGAAGCTGGATGTGGCGCGGATTTGTTACGTGGAGGTTCAGGACCATGTGCTGATCTACCACACTCTGGATGGGGATTTTGAGACAAAGGGCACTATGAGGGATACAGATAATCAGTTTGATCCGAAGAAATATTTTCGGTGTAACCGCTGTTATCTGGTAAATCTGGAATTTGTAGAGACTTATCAGGGCAGTGATATTATGGTAAACGGCGATACGATCCAGGTGAGCAGAAGCAGGCGGAAGCCCTTCCTGGATGCCCTGAATGAATATATGAATGAGGTGGAAAAATGAGAGGCACAGTAGTCAACACTCCTGGATATTATTATGCCATTTCCTACTGGCTTTCTGCACTGGTAATGATTCTTGTGCATGGATGCGGGAAAAAAGATGTGTGGAAATATGTGCATGGGGTGTTGAGCTTTATCAGTATTTTTACCGTTATGTTTTTTACAGATGGAATAAAGCAGATGTTTTTCATGCCTCTTATGGTTTGTGTGTTTTTGCTGATGCTTTTGTACATCAGGATGGCAGGAGAGCTTCCATGGCGTGAAACCGGATTTTTCTGTGCGAAGGCATTTATCAACGCAGAATTTGCAGCCTCTTTGTGTTGGCAGATTCATTATTTTTATACAGGTGATTTCAGCGGTCAGGAGAAGGGAACACCGGAGCAGATGTTATGGCGTGTGCTGCATATGGTAGTTATTTATGCAGTACTGTACATTCTGATTTATTTGATCGAACGTTATCTGAAGAAGGATATTGAAGAATTGCAGATCACCCGCAGAGAATTACTGGTTGTATATTTTGTGCTGATTATGGTGTATTGTATCAGCAATGTAAGCTATGTAGATGTAAAAAGTATTTTCAGTGCGGGAACAGCTATGGATGTGTTTATTATCCGCACACTGGCGGATCTTAGCGGTATGGCGGTGCTTTATGCTTATCACATTCAGGTAAAAGAGATCCAGATGCGTTTTGAGAAGGATACGCTTCGGAATATTATGGATATGCAGTACAAAAATTACAAGCTTTCCAAGGAGAGTATCGACATTGTAAATCAGAAATACCATGATCTGAAGCATCAGATCAATCTTTTAAAAAGCGGCGCAGATTCTGAAAAAGCAGGGGAATACCTGGAACAGATGGAGCGTGAGATCAAGATTTATGAGACACAGAATAAAACGGGAAATAAGGTCCTTGATACCATTCTTACCAGTAAAAGCATGCATTGTCAGAGACATGGTATTGAGCTGAAATTTATGGGTGAGGGGCAGCTGCTGAATTTTATGGAGGATATGGATATCAGTGCTCTTTTCGGAAATATGCTGGATAATGCTATTGAAAGTGTGGTGAAGATCAAAGACCGTCAGAAACGTCTGATTTCCCTGCATGTGATTCAGGATAAACAGTTTATTCGTATTCGCACAGAGAATTACTGCGAGGAGAACGTTCAGTTCCAGGATGGAATCCCGATCACCACCAAGAAAGACAAACGGTTCCATGGATATGGAATGAAGAGTATGAAAAAAATTGTAGAGAAGTATGGCGGTTCAGTTATGGCGGGCAAGGCGAATAACTGGTTTGAGCTGAAGATACTGATTCCGATGAAACATTAGACGATTTTTAGGAGGAAAAATAATGCCATCATATAGTATAATTGAGAATTTCGAAGTACATAAAAATAATCGTTTTCTGGAAATTGCAGAGGCCCTGAAGCCGGAGCTTTTGCATAAAGAAATTAAGGCTGAAAAGGAAATTATGGTGGGAAAAGACCGCCAGATGAGAACGGTTATTACAGAAGAGCACCCGATTGAAAATCTGTATGCAAAATCTTTAAAAAGAGATGATACAGTATTTGTGGATTTCGGGGATCATGCTGTAGGTTATGTGACTTTGGAGCTTAGTAAAACAGGAAGCCATCAGGATGCACCGGTTTATTTTTACCTGAAATTCGGTGAGCGTCTGGAGGAAATGACGGACAAAACTGCTGATTATGACGGCTGGCTCAGCCGTGGCTGGATTCAGGAGGAGTATATTCATGTGGACGTACTTCCGGCGAAGGTGAAGCTGCCAAGAAGATATTCTTTCCGTTATATGGAGCTTCGTGTAATTGATACGTCTGCCAAGTTCCAGCTGAAAATCGATGGTATTTCCTGTGATACGGTTTCTGCTGTAGACATGGAGTCTGTAAAGCCGGTGGATTTCGGAGATCCGCTTCTGAATCAGATTGATCTGGTAAGCCGAAAAACCCTGAAAGAATGCATGCAGGATGTTTTTGAGGATGGACCGAAGCGTGACCGCAGAATGTGGCTGGGAGATCTGAGACTTCAGGCGAGAGCCAATTATTACACCTTTAAGAATTATGATCTTGCCAAACGCTGTATGTATATTTTTGCAGGACTGCTTTTTAATGAGGGAAAGCTAAGCGCCTGTGTATTCACAGAACCGGAGATGGAGCCAGATGATACTTACCTTCTGGACTATGCATTGTTTTTCTCATCTGTGCTTCTGGATTATTATGAGGCAACCGGTGATCTGGAAACACTCAGGGATCTTTATGATGTGGCAATTGATCAGATCCGCATTGCTATGACGCAGTTAAATGAGAAAAATGTTGTGGAGGATTTAGGTGATGCATTCTGGTGCTTCCTGGACTGGGGAGATGGTCTGAATAAGCAGGCCGGAGCTACAGCAGTTCTGATTTACTGTATCCGTTATGGAATCCGCCTTGCAAAGATTCTGGATAAACAGGAGGATATCAGCTGGCTGGAAGAGAAGCAGGCCATGCTGAAAGAGGCAGCAGTGAAAGAGTTCTGGGATGAAGCGCTTGGAATGTTCGTAAGCGGTCCGGACCGTCAGGCTTCCTGGGCAACCCAGATCTGGATGATCCTGGCACGTGTCTTTGACAAAGAGACAAACTGTAAATTGATCCATCATGTAATGGAAGTGAATCCAAGAATCCGCATGGTAACTCCATATATGTATCATCACTATATTGATGCGCTTATCCGCTGTGATGAGAAAGAGCTTGCACTGGAAGAAATGAAGCGTTACTGGGGCGAGATGATCCGCGACGGCGCCGACACCTTCTGGGAACTGTACAATCCATACAACCGGGAAGAATCCCCTTATGGCTCCAGCATGGTTAACAGCTACTGTCACGCATGGAGCTGTACGCCGACGTATTTTCTTAGAAAATTTTATATGGATAATGGGAAATAAGATTGAGAATGAGGATCTTGCAGAAATGCAGGATCCTTTTTGAAATGAGAGAAAGATTCTTGATAAAATGCAACACGCAGGAAATAATGTCTGGCATTACAATATGGGGAAAGGAGCATTAAAATAGCCCTGCCATCATAATGGCAGGGCTAAAATAATCATTTCTTTTTATTCTTTTTGGATTTCTTAGTCTCATTCTGGGCTGCCTGAGCTTCCTCAGCAGATTTCTTAAAACGTGCGAAAAATCCTTTTTTCTTCTTAACCGGAGCGTCCAGGTTACCGCGGATGCCTTTTACACCTACTATGTAAAGTCCACTTACTTCAGCTTTGATCTCTTTCTTCACAGGGATAAGGTCGAATACCTTCTCGTCTGCGATAAGAATGGAAATCTTCGGTCCGACTTTAGCCTTAACGATCGGCATCTTGGAGCGGCGGAGAAGCTTCGGAGTCTGGTCGATGACCATCTGTGGGAGACCTGATTCCTTAAGTGGCATTCTCTTCTTATCAATAACGAGCATGGAAACGGTCTGTTTACTTGCCTCGATCTGTGCCTGCTGTTCTTCCTGCTTCTTCTGGGTCTTCTTGCCAAAGAAATATAAACCAACCAGTAATCCGATGAGGATTACGAGAATCACCAGAAGGACGATTGTTACTGGATGCATACTTATCCTCCTACTATATTATAAAGTTTCTTAATAACTATTCAGCCTGCACGGTTCCGCAAAGCGTGTGACCGTGAAGGTTACTGTTCGTTCCGTTACCAGTGAACAGTAACCTGTGAAGAAACTGAACAGTTACATTCTTGTTTCACATAAACTACATTTTAACATCATTTTTTGGAAAAGGCAATTGTTTTGTTATCTCCTTTAAAAAGCTTATACGCCGTGAAAGTATATAAAACCGGTACCGCAAATGCTGCAAGATTCATAAGAACCAGTATAATACTTCCCTTAATATGAAAGAAGTGGGCAATCTGGGGAATAAAGGCCAGAATTCCAAAGATAACGGTGCTCATTCTTCCTTTTTCTGCATTCATCACGCCTATAATTCCAATTGTAATCTGAAGAAGTGTAAATGCATAAGTAAGTGCAAAAGCCTCTGTAGTATCACCATGGCTTACATGTCTGCCCACAATATTAGTGGTTCCGATCCAGAAGCGGGCTGCGATCAAAGAAGCAGAACCCAGGGCTATTTCAAATAGTGCGCTGATGCGCATAATATCTGATCTGTTCATATTTTTCTCTCCTCTGAGTGACGGATAATTTCCGTTATTTCTATTAAATTAGATTTTATCATGTATCTTTTATTTTAACAATAAATGGCAACGGAAAGCAAGGATAATTACAGTGAAAAGGTGGTAATTATTTAAAATATCATGTATAATAGAAATCTACTGGTTACAGAATGGATAGACCTGTCTGATATGGTTATACTATAAGTGCCTGCGGTAACTGGTACTATTTTTACGAGGCATTTGAAGGGGGAGCTAAATAAGGAGTTATACATTATGAAGAAATCGGATACAGAACAGGAACAGCCTGGTCTGGAAGAGAATAAAGTTCCCGACAGCCAGTCCAAGCGGGAGCTTGACAGAGAATTACAGGAACTGGCAGAGAAGGAACACCAGGAAGAGATATATTACGAAGAACGACGGCGCGAGAGACATGAGCGCAATCTGAAGAGAAAGAAGAGGCAGATACGGAATCGTAATCTGGCTCTTATTATTACTGCTCTGGCAGTGTTGGGCGGTGTGGGATACTTTTATAGAGAGCAGACGGGGTTAAAAGACGGCATGGAAACGCTGGTAGCCAAGGTAAGGGATTTGGTTCCTGATAAGAATTCCGGTAAAGAGAGCAAGGCAGCAGAAGAACTGGCAAAGGCTGACCAAAGCACCGAAAACCTCGAAAGTACCGAACCCCCCGAAAGCACCGAAAAACCAGATATTAATACAGAGGAAGCTGCTGACAGCTCAGACAGTACAGATATACAACCGGAATCTGGTGAAGGCACGGCAGATGACAGTGATGAGACAACTGGAAATACAGATGACAATTCAGAGGATATTGCACAGGATGAATCCGGGAATATGTCTGATGAAGAGAAAACAGAAGATAATTCTTCAGACTCTGTAAATCAGCCAGAGCAGGAAGCAGAGCAGGAAGCAGCCCAGGCGGCGGCCATAGATTTAAATGGGGTTATGCCACAAGCAGCAGCAGCCGGTGCAGGTATCATCAGGAGGCAGATCCGTCACGAGAAGAAAGTACTGACCACAGCCAAGGAGAAAGCAGCCCAGTATGATTATGACGGTGCAATCAGCCTTTTGCAGAAGGACAATGCATATGTGAGAAATGTCCATTTTCAGAATGCTGCAGAGAAATTCCAGAAGAAAAAGGATAAATGTGTAGCCTGGTCTCCGGAACAGGTAACTCACATTTTTTATCATTCCCTGATCGTGGATACTTCCAAGGCGTTTGATGGAGATTACAAGACAGATGGTTATAATCAGGTTATGACCACTATGGATGAGTTTAATAAGATAACCCAGATCATGTATGACGAGGGATATGTAATGGTAAACCTTTATGATCTGGCAGACGTTGATGAAAATGGGAAAATGCAGGCAAAGCAGGTTTATCTTCCTAAGGGAAAAACACCGTTTGTCCTTTCGCAGGACGATGTATGTTATTACCACTCCCAGGATGGAGATGGAATTGCCACCAAGCTTGTTATAGATGAAGAGGGGAAGATCCGCAACGAATATGTACAGGATGATGGAAGCACAGTTGTAGGTGACTATGATGTTGTACCGCTGATCGACCGGTTTGTGGAGGAACATCCTGATTTTGCATATCATGGACATAAGGGAATTGTAGCGCTTACAGGCTACAATGGAATCCTGGGTTACCGCACAGATATCAGCTATCAGACAAGACCAGATGATCTGAATGATGATAAAAAGGCGTGGCTTGACGCGCATCCTGATTTTGATCTGGATATAGAGCGGGCAGAAGCGAAAAAGGTTGCAGATGCTATGAAGGCGGAGGGCTGGACTTTTGCCAGCCATACATGGGGACATAAAAACATGTCCACAGTTTCCATGGAACGCCTTGAAACAGATACACAGAATTTCAAAGAGAACATTGACCCTCTTATTGGCGGAACAGATATTATTATCTTTGCTTTCGGAGCAGATATTAATAACGGCGGAGAGTATACTGGCAATGAGAAATTTGAATATCTGAAATCCCAGGGATATGATTATTATTGCAACGTGGATTCTAATCAATATTTTGTACAGATGACAGATGAATATTTCCGGATGGGAAGAAGAAACGTGGATGGATACCGAATGTATTACAATCCGGACATGCTGGCAGATCTGTTTGACGTAAGCCAGGTATTTGACCCATCCAGACCCACTCCTGTACCGCCTATGAATGGGGGCTGATAAGACCAGCTGCAAAGAGGGCATGGATTCGCATGATTTTGCGCTGAGATTCTCGGGTTTTATGTGAACTTTGTTCACATAAAACACCTCGCGGAACGTGACCAGTGAACAGTAACGCGGCGGAGATAAAATAAAAATGATTGCCTCAGTGGGCTTCCTTTTTAATAGAAAATGTGATAATTTTATAAAAGAGTAACTGAAGGGAGTATGAAATGAAAAGAAAAGTATATTTGGCAGCGTTAGTAATGTGTATGGCACTTGCTGTAAATGGCTGCGGAAGTGATAAAGAAACTACCAGTACAGAGAGTGAGAGCACTGCCACAGAGCAGCAGGCAGAGGATTCGGCAGAGGAAGAAGAGGTACAGGAACCTTATACAGATTCTACCGGTGCGACACGCCTGGTTTCAGTGGATAATGTGGAGAAATATGTTACAATTGCAGACTATAAGGGGATAACTCTTGATAATTCTGTACCAGAAGTGACAGATGAGGATATTGAGAATCGTATCGCAGAGAATTTGAAAGACAATTCAGTGGAAGTGACAGATGAGAACGCTGTCATCCAGAATGGTGATACCGCTACTATTAATTTCGTAGGTACAAAAGACGGGGAAGCTTTTGAAGGTGGAACTGGTAATAATTATGACCTTGTGATCGGAAGCGGCACAATGATTCCCGGATTTGAAGAAGGAATCGTGGGAATGAAGAAGGGTGAGACTAAAGACGTATCGGTAACCTTCCCGGAGAGCTACCGCAACAGTGAACTGGCTGGACAGGATGCAGTATTCCAGATTACCGTGCAGAGCTTTAAGAGACCACCGGAACTGACCGATGACTGGGTTGCAGCGAATACCGATTACAAGACAATTGATGAATATAAGGCTTCTGTTCGCGCACAGCTGGAGCAGGAAGCACAGGATCAGGCCGACAGCAGTCTGCGCAGCACTGCATGGAATACTGTTTACACCAATTCTGAGGTTGTGGAATATCCAGAGAAAGACGTAGAAGAGGCAGTGAAGATATTTAAGAAACAGGCAGAAGCATACGCGAAGCAGGGAAATATGGAGCTTGAAGACTTCGTAGAGTCTCAGGGCGTTTCCATGGATGATTTCGAAGCCCAGTGCCAGCAGTATGCCCAGGCCAAGGTAAAACAGAATCTGCTTATTCAGGGAATCATGGACGCAGAGGGAATGACTTTGGAGGATGAGGAAAGTCTTGCAATCCAGAATCAGCTGGTAGAGCAGTATGCTTCTGGCGATCTTGCAGTTCTTATCGATACTTACGGTCAGGTTGCAGTGGATGAGAGTATCGGACTTATGAGAGTTCAGGATTTCATTATTGCAAATGCTAATTATGATCAGACAGCAGCGGATACATCTGCTGAAGGTGAGGATGCACAGGCTGCTGAGGGAACAGAAGCAGCAGATCATGCAGATGACAGTACGACTGACGGACAGAGCACTGATGGCGGGGATACAGCAGAAGAGCAGGAAGCTGGTGCAACCGCAGATACAGGCACAGCAGCGGATGCTTCAACAGATACACAGGATGACAGTACGGAGAATTGACGGTTGCCGCTTATAACAGAAACAGCAGCCAATGAATCTCAGGAGGGAATGGAGTTATGATTATTAAAAATGGAGAAGTTTTTCAGGAGGATGGAAGCTTCAGATTACAGGATCTGTATGTGGAGAATCATAGAATCGTGGCTTCAGAGGATGAGGTTACGGACAAGACGATTGTAGACGCGGCTGGGCTCAGGGTGCTTCCGGGGCTGGTGGATATTCACAGTCACGGTGCATTTGGACATGATTTTTCTGATGCTGATCCGGAAGGACTTAAGATTATTCTGAAATACGAAAAGAGTCACGGAATTACTTCCTATTGTCCTACTTCCATGACATTGCCGGCAGAAGAACTGAAGGAAATTTTTGCTACTATTAAGACTGTGGGAGAAATGAAAGACGGAGCTGCTGTCCGGGGAATCAATATGGAAGGCCCATTTCTGGATGCGAAGAAAAAAGGCGCCCATGTGGAGGGCTATATCCGCAAACCAGATGCCGGATTTTTCCGTGAACTGAATGAATATTCCGGAAATATGGTGAAGCTGGTAACTCTGGCACCGAATGTGGATGGTGCTATGGAATTCATTGATGAGGTACATAATGAGGTGTGCATTTCCCTTGGTCATACAGCAGCTGATTACGATACAGCAGCGGAGGCCATGAGAAGAGGTGCACACCATGTGACACATCTTTATAATGCCATGCAGCCACTGGCGCACAGAGAACCAGGACTGATCGGAGCTGCCTGTGATGATGGGCAGTGTATGGCAGAGATGATCTGTGATGGCATTCACATTCATCCCGCTGTGATCCGCGCTACATTTAAGATGTTTGGACCAGAGAGGATTGTACTGATCAGTGACTCTATGATGGCTACTGGAATGGAGAACGGAACCTACCAGCTGGGTGGACAGGAAGTAACGATGAAGGACTGTAAGGCAACTTTGAAGGACGGTACGATTGCCGGTTCTGCTACGAACCTGTATGATTGTATGCGCAAGGCTGTTTCTTTTGGTGTTCCCCTTGAAGAAGCGATTTTTGCAGCAACACGAAATCCGGCAAAGAGTATTGGTATTTATGATGAAGTTGGTTCCCTTTCTGTTGGAAAGAAAGCGGATATTCTTCTTGTAACAGATGATCTGGAGCTGAGAGAAGTGCTATGACAGAACTTTTTTGCGGAAAATTTTTTCCACTATGTAACGAGAGATAAAGAGGGAATATGAATGGATAGAAGGGTTTTGCGCGAAAGAATGCGCAGGAAACAGCGCCAGATAAGACGAAGGAAGATCATTAAGCTGGTTACCTATGTTGTGGCAATGGTGCTGGCTGTGATTTTTGTAATAAGAGGAGTGATTTTTCCAATCGTAAGTCGTGTGGGAGGAAAGAGTACTGGAAAATCACAGAGCGTGCAGGCGGATGCAGGTGACGGAGCTGCTTCGAATGCGGATTCCAATTCTACAGATGCTCTGAGACAGCCTCTGAAAGGACAGAGCGATGTGACCAAGGTTTCTTCACTGACTCCAGGCTGGCATGAGGATTCCAGCGGACGCTGGTATCAGAATGCAGATGGTACATATTATACCAATGGTTTTGCAGAGATTGACGGAGTGAAATATGCATTTGATTCCAATGGATACATGCAGACCGGCTGGGTGACCAAGGGGGTAAACGATTATTATTTTAATGAGGATGGTTCTTACAATGCTGAGAAGAAACGCCCTTTGATCGCACTTACCTTTGATGATGGTCCGGGACAGTATACAGACAAGCTTCTGGACTGTCTGGAGGAGAACAATGCACATGCTACCTTCTTTATGTTGGGACAGCTGGTTGGACAGTATCCGGACGAAGTGAAGAGAATGGTGGAACTTGGCTGTGAGATCGGAAACCATTCCTGGGATCATCTGGATATGCTGAATCTGAGTATTGATGATGTTATAAAGGAATTCGGCGATACCGATCAGGCATTGATTGATGCCTGTGGACAGGAGTCCACGGTAATTCGTCCGCCTTATGGAGACTGCAATGATGAAATTATTTCGGCAGTTGGGAAACCTTTTATTTTGTGGTCTATTGACAGTCTGGACTGGAAATATCTGGATGCAGATCTGGATTACAATGGCATTATGAATGACAGCAATCTGGGAGACGGAGCCGTTATTCTGATGCATGATATTCATGGTCCTTCAGTTGATGCGGCACTCAGACTGATTCCAGATCTTATTGCACAGGGATATAAACTGGTAACGGTAAGTGAGATGGCAGCGGCGAAGAATGTTACCCTTCAGCCAGCAAAATATGCAGAGTTCTGGCAGAGCGCCCTTGATGCAGGTTATGTGCCTGGATATAATGGAAATGGCTCTTCTGAGGACTCTTCCACAGATGGAACTTCTGATGGCAGTTCAGATGACAGCAGTAATGGAGATGAGAGCGACTTCAGTGATGGTTCCGGTGATGGAAGCGACGGCAGTGAAAGTGACGGATACACAGATGGCAGTGAGAATAGCGAAGGGGATTTTAGCAGCGACTCAGGCGAATAACGGAGAAAATAAGAGGCTCTAGAGCCTGTCTGGCATATGTGTTAAGCTTCGGGACTTCCGGAAATCGCAGATGCTGTATAGTGTGAATGATAGTATACGCTTGTACTTATGAGAAAAATGTCAAAGTACAGGCGTATTTTTTTACAGTAAAAATGAATTTTGATGTAGATTTTTTATGAATAATAGACAAGTTTTTGGTGGCATGGAGGAAAAGAGTATGCTATAATGTGCATAAGAATTTGAAAGTTTAGGGAGGTAACTTTCTGATGGGAGAGAAATTACAGTTTACAGAGCTTGACCAGTATCTCTTTGGTCAGGGAACCCATTATGATGTTTACAGAAAGCTTGGCGCACATCCTGAGAAACAAGGGAAAAAAGAAGGTGTTTATTTTGCTGTATGGGCACCTAATGCGCAGGCTGTTTCTGTAATTGGAGAGTTTAATGACTGGAATGAACAGGCTGCTCCAATGAAAAAGGCAGGTCCGATCGGTGTATTTGAGACATTTGTCCCTGGAGCAAAAATTGGACAGCTGTATAAGTTTTTTATTGTAGGAATGAACGGGGAGCATATTTATAAAGCTGACCCTTATGCAAATGAGGCAGAATTAAGACCGGGAACGGCATCCAGAATCACGGATATCGGGGATTACAAATGGAAAGATACCACCTGGATGAAGAATCGTCAGAAATTTGACGAGACTAAGGATGCCATGGCGATCTATGAGGTACATCCTGGCTCCTGGATGAAGCATCCGGCTACAGAGGAGAATGAGAAAGGCTTTTTCAATTACAGGGAACTGGCGGTGAAGCTTGCCCAGTATGTGAAGGATATGGGCTATACACATGTGGAGCTGATGGGGATTGCAGAGCATCCCTTTGACGGTTCCTGGGGATATCAGGTCACCGGTTATTATGCGCCTACTTCCCGCTATGGAACACCCCAGGATTTCAAATATCTGGTAGATTATCTTCACAGACAGAAAATCGGGGTTATTCTGGACTGGGTGCCGGCACATTTTCCCAAGGATGCCCATGGACTGGCGAATTTTGACGGAACTGCAGTTTATGAGCATGCAGATCCCAGACAGGGAGAGCATCCGGACTGGGGAACCAAGATCTACAATTATGGCAGACCGGAGGTAAAGAACTTCCTGATCGCAAATGCTCTGTTCTGGATCGAGGAGTGTCATGTGGACGGTCTTCGTGTGGATGCCGTTGCATCCATGCTGTATCTGGATTATGGAAAGAATGATGGTCAGTGGGTAGCCAATAAATATGGCGGAAATCAGAATCTGGAAGCAATTGAGTTTTTTAAGCATCTGAATACAGTGGTTCTTGGAAGAAACCATGGTACTGTGATGATTGCAGAGGAGTCTACCGCATGGCCGAAGGTTACAGGTAAGGCAGAGGATGACGGCCTTGGATTTTCCCTGAAATGGAACATGGGCTGGATGAATGACTTCCTGGAATATATGAAGCTGGACCCCTATTTCCGTAAGTTTAACCATAATAAGATGACTTTCTCCATGACATATGCTTACAGTGAGAAATATGTGTTAGTAATCTCCCATGATGAGGTGGTTCATCTGAAGAAGTCTATGCTGGAGAAAATGCCGGGTGAGCCAGATGATAAGTTTAAGAATCTGAAGGCTGCTTATACATTTATGTTCTGCCATCCGGGCAAGAAGCTTTTATTTATGGGGCAGGAATTCGGTCAACTTCGAGAGTGGAGCGAGGAGAGAGAACTCGACTGGTTCCTTCTTGGGGAAGAGAAGCATCGGAATCTGAAGGATTTTGTGCAGACATTGCTGAAGATGTATCGCAAATATCCTGCGCTCTATGGAACGGATACGGATCCGTCTGGTTTTGAGTGGATCAATGCGGATGACGGGGACAGAAGTATTTACAGCTTCGTAAGGAAATCCCCTACAAAAAGAAATAACCTTCTGGTAGTATGCAATTTCACTCCTGTAGAACGTCCGGATTACCGTGTTGGTGTGCCGAAGAAGAAACAATACACACTGGTTCTGGATGAAAACGGACAGACTGCGAAGAAGGTATTTAAGGCAGAAAAGCAGGATTGTGACAATCGTCCGTTCTCCTTTGCTTATCCGCTGCCAGCTTACGGGGTTGCTGTGTTCCAGTATTAAAAGCTTCCAAATTCCGCAAGGAACAATTCTCACAGACAATTTTCAGATTGCCGTGATAATTTAGTATTAAAAATACCCAAAGAATGGGGCAAATTCGGGTTTTGTTTGTGACTGTTGGGGATTTTTTCCCAGAAGGTGAAAAACCTGTTGCTATTTGGAAAAAGTTGAGATATAATGAGCCCGAACAAAAAGAAATGGAAAAAGTTGTACATGTTGAAAGGAGAATATTGACATGAAGGTATCTAATATTAAAGACATTCAGAAATTTTTTGACGTAGTAGACAGCTGCGCTGGTAAAGTAGAGCTTGTAACTGGCGAAGGTGACAGACTGAACCTGAAATCTAAATTATCACAGTATGTATCTCTTGCAAACATCTTCTCTAACGGTGAGATTCCGGAGCTTGAGATCGTTGCATATGAGAAAGAAGACATTGATAAGCTTATGCACTTCATGATCAACGGCTGATTTGCATAAAACTGTGAAATTGGGATAAATATATTAGGGGATGTGACTTGGTCATGTCCCCTTTTTCTGGCATAATAGAAAGGGGAATACAAAATGGTAAAGATTGACATTATCTCCGGTTTCCTTGGAGCTGGTAAGACAACTCTTATTAAGAAACTGCTGAAAGAAGCATTTGAAGGTGAGCAGGTAGTTTTGATCGAGAATGAGTTCGGTGAGATTGGTATTGACGGGGGATTCCTGAAAGATGCCGGAATCGAGATCCGTGAGATGAACTCCGGATGTATCTGCTGTTCCCTGGTTGGAGATTTTGGTGCTTCCCTGAAGGAAGTTGTAGAGAAGTATCATCCGGACCGTATCCTGATCGAGCCATCAGGTGTTGGTAAGCTTTCCGACGTTATCAAGGCTGTACAGGGTGTGGAAGAGGATGTTGATATTCAGCTGAACAGCTACACCACAGTTGTTGATGCCAAGAAATGCAAAATGTATATGAGAAACTTCGGCGAGTTCTTTGACAATCAGGTTCAGTATGCAGGTGCGATTATCATGAGCCGTACTGATATTGTAGATGAGAAGAAAGCAATGGAGTCTATGGAGCTTCTTCGTTCTATCAATGAGAAGGCAGCTATTATTACCACTCCGATTGAGAAGCTGGATGGAAAGAAAATCCTGGAGGTTATGGAGCATCCGGTATCTCTGGCGGATGAGCTGCTGAAAGAGGAGCATGAGCATCATCACGACCATGATGAGGAGTGCAGCTGCGGACATGACCACGATCACGAGCATCATCATCACGACCATGATGACGAGTGCGGCTGCGGACATGACCA